>Ga0256834_1000027_pt1 | contig 105140 bp, 96 predicted proteins | sample 4281140metaG_FD_190536 | JGI IMG/M metagenome (GOLD analysis project Ga0256834, IMG submission 190536) | Hydrothermal vent microbial communities from East Pacific Rise, Pacific Ocean - 4281-140 | ecosystem: Environmental > Aquatic > Marine > Hydrothermal vents | place: Pacific Ocean: East...
CACCAAAAGTAACAGAGAAAAACTCAGGATTTAGTTTGCGTAGTTTCTCTTGCGTATTACACAAAATGACCTTCTGTTCGTTGGTGCGAGCAGGGAAGAACTCAAAACTAAATTTCACTTTTTTCATTATAGTCACCATTATTATGTAAGGTGGGCCCCGCCCACCATATTATCAATCATGTTTATATTAAAACCATGATGGGCGGGGCCCATCTTACTAGGATAAGCTCCTAATATCGGTAGTGTTCAGGCTTATAAGGCCCATCTGGTGTTACACCAATATATGCTGCTTGCTTTTCAGTTAAACGTGTTAACTTAACACCCACTCTGTCTAAGTGTAAACGTGCGACTTTTTCATCTAATATTTTTGGTAATACATAAACATCATTACCGTATTTATCACCATCACAAAATAGTTCAATTTGTGCTAATACTTGGTTGGTGAATGAGTTTGACATCACAAAACTTGGGTGGCCTGTTGCACAACCTAAGTTGATTAAACGTCCACGTGCAAGCAAGATGATTTTCTTACCATCGTCAAAAATAACATGATCAACCTGTGGTTTGATTTCATCCCATTGGCACTTTTCTTCAAGTCCAGCCACATCAATTTCATTATCAAAATGGCCGATGTTACAAACGATTGTCTGGTCTTTCATCTTAGCCATGTGATCATATGTCACGATGTTATAGTTACCTGTAGCGGTTACAACGATGTCTACTTGATCACATACATCATCCAATCTCACAACACGGTAACCTTCCATTGAAGCTTGTAGAGCGCAAATTGGATCAACTTCTGTTATCAATACACTGGCACCGAGTCCACGTAGTGATTGTGCACAACCTTTACCAACATCGCCATAACCACAAACAACGGCTACTTTGCCCGCAATCATAACATCGGTTGCACGTTTGATGCCGTCGACCAAAGACTCGCGACAACCGTATAAGTTATCGAATTTTGATTTAGTGACTGAATCATTTACGTTGATTGCAGGAAATGGTAACTCACCCGCTTTAGCTAATTCGTACAATCTGTGTACACCTGTTGTTGTTTCTTCTGTAACGCCTTGGATACCAGCCAGTGCTTTAGTGTACCAACCGTTACTTGTTGGTAGTCTTTTCTTGATTGAGTTGAAAAGACAAATTTCTTCTTCTGACTCAGGATTATCTAAAACTGAAGGATCTTTTTCAGCTTTAGAGCCAAGCATTAATAACATGGTTGCATCGCCGCCATCATCCAAAATCATGTTTGGTGTACCACCATCAGACCATTGCATAATGCGGTGCGTGTATTCCCAATATTCATCCAAAGTTTCACCTTTTACTGCAAAAACAGGAATGCCTTGGTCAGCAATAGCAGCAGCAGCATGATCTTGAGTTGAATAAATATTGCATGATGCCCAGCGAACATCCGCACCTAAGTCAATTAGGGTTTCAATCAATATAGCCGTTTGCACTGTCATGTGTAATGAGCCAGCAATACGCGCGCCTTTTAATGGTTGCTTGCCTTTGTACTCTTCACGAATTGTCATTAATCCTGGCATTTCAGTTTCTGCAATACGGAACTCTTTATGTCCCCATTCGGCTAATGAAATATCAGCAATGATGTAATCTTTGTTATTTTCTGTCATGTTTTTCTCTATTTTAAGTTTAATTACTTGGGGCGTGGACTTTAGTCCACGGGTTTAATTTAATGGACTAAAGTCCATTCCCCATTATCAGTTTTCCCCCATTAATTCAGTAGTTTGGGGCGTGGACTTTATAGTCCTGCTGCATCTCGCAACAATTCTGCTTTATCTGTTTTTTCCCAAGTAAAATCAGCATCTTCACGACCCAAATGTCCGTAAGCAGCTGTTTTTTGGTAAATTGGGCGAATTAAGTCCAAACCAGTGATGATTCCATAAGGTGTTAAATCAAAGTGTTCACGGACGAGTTCTTCAATACGTGCTTCAGGAATTTTGTTTGTTCCAAAAGTTGTTACTGAAATTGAAGTGGGTTTTGCAACACCAATGGCGTAAGAAACTTGCACTTCGCATCTATCAGCAAGACCTGCGGCGACAATATTTTTTGCCACATAACGGGTCGCATAAGCTGCAGAACGATCCACTTTTGAAGGATCTTTACCAGAAAAAGCACCGCCACCATGACGTGCCATGCCTCCGTAAGTATCGACAATAATTTTACGACCAGTTAAACCACAATCACCAACAGGACCACCAATAACGAATTTGCCTGTTGGGTTGATGTGGTATTGAGTATTGGCATCCAACCATTGGGCAGGCAATACAGGCTTGATGATTTCTTCCATAACTGCTTCGCGTAAATCTTTAAGCGAAATATCTTCATCGTGTTGAGTGGATAAAACCACTGCATCAATAGCAACAGGCTTGTTATCAACATACCTAAAAGTTAATTGTGATTTTGCATCAGGGCGTAACCATGATAATTTATCAGCACGGCGTACATAGGCTTGACGCTCAACCAAGCGGTGGGAATAAGTAATTGGAGCAGGCATCAAAACATCGGTTTCATTTGATGCATAACCAAACATTAAGCCTTGGTCTCCAGCACCCTGTTCTTTGGCAGTGCTTCTGTCAACACCTTGATTAATATCGACTGACTGTTTGCCAATTAATGACATAACCGCACAGGTGTTGCCGTCAAATCCGACATCTGAATTGTTGTAGCCAACATCGGTGATGACTTTGCGTACAACATCATCAAGGTCAACCCATGCAGAGGTTGTCACTTCGCCAGCTATAATGGCAGTTCCTGTTTTAACCATGGTTTCACAGGCAACGCGGGCGGATTTGTCTTGCTCTAAAATGGCATCAAGGACCGCATCAGAAATCTGATCCGCCAATTTGTCAGGATGTCCTTCGGATACTGATTCCGAGGTAAATAGATACTCATTGCTATTTTGGCTCATAATAATATATCTCTATATTTGAATAAAGAGATGTATTTTATAGATGAGATGGTTAAATGTGTAGTGAAAAGGCAAAACTTGATGAAAAATAACAGATTTATCGTTAAAATTATGGAATATTATAAATTATGAGAAAATATGTCCACAGTTAAGGGATTCATTATACTAATGGTTGTCATTGTCAATACATTGTTTTGGGTGCCTGTTTTGGTGCTATTCTCTCTAGTAAAACTTATTATTCCTTTAGCGATAGTGAGAAAGTATGTTTCTAAATTTCTTGTCTGGATTGCTAATAATTGGATTTGGCTGAATTCCAAAATTCATTTATTGTTTCACGGTAATAAAGTTGAGTTGAAAGGTATGGAAGATTTAAAACCCGATGATTGGTATTTGGTTATTAGTAATCATGCGGCAGCAGCAGATATTCCTATCCTGCAGAATGTATTCTATAAGAAAATTCCATTCTTAAAATTCTTCCTAAAACACGAACTTATCTATGTACCTTTTTTAGGTGTGGCATGGTGGGCGCTTGATTTTCCATTTATGCGTCGTTTTTCGGCGAATTATTTAGCCAAAAATCCACACATGAAAGGCAAGGATTTAGAAGTGACAAAAAAAGCCTGTGAAAAGTTTAAAGATTATCCTATATCAGTGATAAATTTTATAGAAGGCACGCGTTTTTCAAAGGAAAAACACAAAAAACAACATTCAAAATACAAGCATTTACTCAAACCAAAATCAGGTGGAATCGGATTCGTATTGGGTTCGATGGGTGAGCAAATGAATTATTTGGTACAAACTAGCCTAAATTATTCTCCAAAAGCGCCCTCCGCATGGGAATATTTATGTGGAAAGTATGATAAGGTGGAAATAATAGTAGAAAAAATTAACATCCCAGACAATTTGAAAAATAGAAACTATATCACCGATATGGAATTCAGAAAAGAATTGCAACAATGGCTTAATGGCTTATGGGAGAATCAAGATGCGAGGTTATCATGAGTGCTGAAAATTTATTTGATGTAGTGTTTAAAGGCAAATTTGCTAGAGAACTGGAAAAAAATAGAGCAGTTTTACATTTTTCAAAAGTCTTTAAATTACCTGTTGAAAAGGCAGAAAGATTCTTCGATGGCAATCCGCGCGTACTAAAAAAAGACCAAGTGCTTGAAAAAGCAAACAGCTTCCGTCAAGCATTAAAAAAAGCAGGCTTGAAAGTTTCTTTAGTCAAAAGGGTTAATGAAAACTTCAAAGCCGAGCTCACCATGTCAGCACCAGGTGTGATACTTGTTTCGCCTCCTGCACCAATCGTTGCGAATATCCCGACCTCACAGTTTTCACTGGATGAAGTGGGTGCACAATTCGCCAACCCAGAACCTGTGGTACCTGTCAATATAGACACCACCTCATTCACTATTGACGAAGAAGACCGAGAGATTGTCGAAAAAGAAGAAATCCCCGAACCAGAATTTGACGTCTCAAGCATCAGCTTAGATGAAGTCGGTGCCATCTTCGACGAACCACAAGAACTCCCAGGACCACACCTCGATATCTCCGACTTATCTTTAGATGAAGTCGGCGCAACGATTGTTGAGAAAAAACCAATAGCACCCGTTGAAATTGATACAAGTGGTATAAAATTGTTTGAAGAGTGAAAAGTATCTCCGTAGGATGGGCAGGGCCCATCCTACAAGTGCAAAACAAGATACAGTATTTCTGTATTGCAACTTTGGTTTGGTTCGGATATACGCATAACTAACAAAATTGACCATTACAAGGAGATCCTTATTTGCCCACGAGTTATCGTTGGGGATATGGTGAGGATTTTAAATTAAATGAGTAAGTTAGTTCCAATTTAATGCTAATTAATCGATTCTATATATTCTAGGCTATAATCACAGCTTGTTTTATTTATCTTTTATCAAAGGAGTTAATTTCTTATGAGTGATCCTTTACATGGGAAAACACTAAAATTTATTGTTACCGAATTGCAGCAAAATTATGGATGGGAGAAGCTTGGTCAATTAGTTAAAATTAATTGTTTTAACATAGACCCTTCTCTGAACTCTAGCCTTAAATTTTTACGCAAAACACCATGGGCGCGAAAACAAGTCGAACAATTGTATATTAGGTCTTTGCAAAAAGAGTCGCCCTTTTCTTGGAATTCAAACAAGTCAGACTAATTGATACTCAATGAAAGAATCCGATCTTTATATTCCATTAAAACACTTTCTAGAAGCCCAAGACTATGAGGTCAAAGGTGAGGTGGGGCAGTGTGATGTCATGGCGGTACGTGGTGATGAAGAGCCTGTAATTATTGAGTTTAAATTATCCATAAATTTATCCGTAGTTCTGCAAGCAGTGGATCGTTTGTCTTTGTCTTCAAAAGTTTATATCGGCATACCAAAAAATTATAAAATTCAGCGACACCGTAAACGTAAAATTCTAAAACTCTTGAAGATGCTTGGCTTGGGATTGATTGTCATTGATCCAAGCATTAAAACAGGAAGTGTTGATATTGTAATCGACCCAAAGCCATATAAACCTAGAAACTCTAAGCCACGATTGCAACGCTTGTTGGGTGAGTTTATGTACAGAGATGGCGATCCAAATCTTGGTGGAGCATCTACCAAGCAAGGCAGAATGACTGCTTACAGACAACGCGCCTTAGCTGTTGGAATCTATTTACACAAAAATGGAGCAACTAAAGCCTCCGAGGTTTCAAAACAAACCCAGCAGCCAAAAGCCAGGGATATTTTATATAACAATTATTACGGTTGGTTTGAAAAGCAATCCAGAGGCATCTATCAGTTAACAGAAGCTGGACGAGTTGTTATTAAAAAAGTGGAGGAGGAGTAAATTTTAGATATAACCCTTCTGACTTCAGGAACTTATTTAATCAAAGTGGTAAAAGTCTTCTTTTTCTTCAATCGATAGATGTCAAAGTCTCTGTCTATGGTGGCAATGGTATCAATTTTGAGTTTGTCTGCGACGAAGACTAAACAGGCGTCGGCAAAATCCATGGGTAAATCGGCATACTTTAACATCATTTGAGCAATGTCATGAAAATCGTGGCTGCTAATATTCTCGATTTTTATTGCCCCTGAGTAAATCCATTGAAGAAAATCAGCTTGTGCATGACGAGAAAAACCCAATAAATGCAAGGTTTCAGTGATGGATGCCAATGTGGTAATTAATTCAGCAGAATTGTTTTTGATAAATTCAACCGAAGCCTTGTAGTATTTATCAGAACCATCAAACAAAGCAATCATCGGGCCAGAATCAATTAAGATTTTATCCATGATGTTTCTTTTCAAGAATGTCCTTTAACAGAGTTTTTCTGTCTTGTGCTAGATTGCCTTTGCCACTGCTGTACTTGCCAAATTTATCTTCGCCAGTTTCCCAAGGTGTGGGTGGTTGGTACTCAACAATATACTGCGCTAGACACTCGCGCACAAATTCAGACTTTGTCTTACCAGTCTGTTTCGCTAAGTAATCAATGTTCTTTTCCATATCTTTTTCGAGTCTAATGTTAAGCATAATATTTCTATTTTTTGCGTATGACATATTGTAATACAAATAAATAGAAGTTTCAATTATATTTATCGCTTCTCTTAGCGTTCTTTGCGTTACTTAACAGCGAAGCTGTGGCGAAAGCCAAAGTTATGTTATTATTCAAACATGAAAATCCTCCATACATCTGACTGGCATTTAGGGCAGTATTTCCTTGGGAAATCACGCCAGAATGAGCATAAGCAATTTCTAGATTGGTTGCTTGTCTGTGCTTGCGAGAATCAAGTGGGTGCGATTATTGTCGCGGGTGATATTTTTGATACGGGTTCACCACCTTCTTATGCGCGGGAGTTGTATAATCAGTTTATTGAGGATTTACAAGCAACAAAGATTAAGTTGGTTGTTGTTGGTGGTAACCACGATTCGGTGGCGACTTTGGGGGAATCCAAAGGTTTGTTGAAGTTGCTTAATACTTTTGTTATCCCTGGCGTGATGGCAAATCCTGATGAACAAGTCATTACCTTAACCGATAAAAATAAACAGCCTGTTGCGATGATTTGTGCGGTGCCATTTTTGCGGGCGCGTGATTTGCAGTTTTCACAAGCAGGTTTGTCGGGTCAACAAAAACAAGCCTCACTACAACAAGCCATAAGCGAGCATTACCAACAAATATACGATTTAGCTAAAGCACAACGTCAAGTCACAGGCAAAAAGATTCCGATAATTGCCACGGGACATTTGGCAACAGTGGGTGCCAAGACTTCAGATTCGGTACGGGATATTTATATTGGCACTTTGGAGAGTTTTTCATCCAACAATTTTCCTCCAGCCGAATACATCGCTTTGGGTCATATTCATCGTGCTCAAAAAGTGGGTAAGACTGAACATATTCGTTATTGTGGTTCACCTATTACTTTGAGTTTTGATGAATTAAACTCTGCTAAAAAAGTTTTGTTAGTTGAATTTAATGAAGATAAATTACAAGAAGTTAAGGAACTCGAAGTTCCGTGTTTTCAACAGTTAAAACAAATCAAAGGAGATTTGGCAGAAATTGAAAAGCAGTTGAGTGAATTAAAGGGTAATATTTGGTTGGATATAGAAGTTTCTACCGAAGACTATTTAGGTGATTTGCATCAACGCATCGAAGGCATGGTTACTGATAAACCTTTAGAGGTATTAAAACTTCGACGAAAGAAACAACAAAAGCTAAAGAGTCTTGAGCAGGTTGAAAAAGAAACATTGCAAGAACTCACACCACTGGATGTGTTAACTCAGCGTTTGGCAGAAGAAGAGTGGGATAGCAAAGAACAAAAGAAACTTAAAAAGCACATCACCAAAGCCTTTAATAGCATAGTTGAGGATTTACATGAAAATCCTTAGCCTGCGATTTAAAAATATCAACTCACTTAAAGGTGAATGGAAAATTGATTTTGCCAAAGAGCCTTTTGCCAGCAGTGGCTTGTTTGCCATTACAGGCGCAACGGGTGCAGGGAAATCCAGTATATTGGATGCCATCTGTTTGGCTTTGTATCATCAAACACCGCGTATTGATTCGGGACAATCTGCAGAAATGGTTATGACACGCCACACGGGCGAGTGTTTGAGCGAAGTCGAGTTTGAAGCCGATGGCAAGGTCTATCGTGCTTTTTGGGAAGTGCGAAGAGCACGAGGTAATGCCGATGGTAAACTGCAGCCTGCGGTGGTTGAATTAGCACAAGGAGAAAAAATACTCGCCGATAAAATTAATGACAAAAAAGACTTAATCGCAAAAATTACAGGTTTAGATTTTGCTCGGTTTACTAAATCCATGTTGTTGGCTCAAGGTGGTTTTGCGGCTTTTTTAAATGCCAAAGCCGGTGAGCGGGCGGAGTTGTTAGAAGAACTCACAGGCACAGAGATTTACGGACAAATATCGCAGAAAGTTTATGAAAAGTATAAAGAAGAAAGACTGAAATTAGATTTGTTAAATGCCCAAAATAAAAGTGTTGAATTATTGGATGATGAGCAAATCAAGCAATTTGGATTGCAATTAACAGCTATTGAAAAATCAATTGATTCAAAGGATAAGCAATTAAACCACGTTCAATCGCAGTTGCAACAAATCAATCAATACAATTCACTTAAATCGAATGCACAAAAGGCAGATGATGAGTGTAAAAATGTTCAAAATAAATTAGAGTTGCACAAAATGGATTTGGCTAAACTAAAATTAGCAGAACCAGCCAATGCAATTAACCCTCTTTTTCAAATAGTGCAAAAAGAACAGCAAAGACTCAAGGAGTCAGAAAACAAAGCCACACAATTAAAAGCGAATGAGGTAAAAATTACGGCAAAATACAGTAGTCATATTCAAGCCATTGCATCTTACATCGCACAAAAGAACAAGCAACTAAAAAATAAACAACAAGAATTATTGGCAAAAATATCTACGCAGTTTGATGCAAATGACGGTGAGCAATTTAGGCAAAAGATTCATCAAGAGAATAATAAGTTAACGCAATTACAAACACTGTTCAAGAATTATTGCCAGTTAAAAAACAAACAAAAACAAATTGATAAAAAAATCATATTCCACACAAATAATGCAAGTGAAAAATTAATTTTAGTAAAAAAACTTCGTGAGGATTATAGATTTAAAAATGACATAATTGATAAACTTGATGAAAAGCTCAAGCTTGAAATTCAAATCCAAGGTTTAACCAAGCAAAGAGAAAAACTAAAAAAAGGGGAAGAATGTCCTCTTTGTGGATCGCTTGAACACCCTGCTATTGAAATTTATCAAAAGATTGATGCAAGCAAATCAGAAGAACAATTGTTGAAAGTTAAAACTGAATTAAAAGCAATAGAAGAGCAAGGAGAGCAAGTCAAGAATCAACAAATACATGCCCAATCACAATGTGAATCGTTGGCCGAACGCAATCGTGAGATACAAGAAGGCCTAAATGATTTGTTCGATAATTGGCAACAACTCACTGCAGAGTTTGCCATAGATGACGCTGATTGTTTGGATTTGATTAATAACAAACTCAATAAAAATAAGAAACAACTGCAATGGTTTGATGCATTTAATCAAGTCAAGCAGGATCTACAACAATTAGAAAACCAGCAAAATCAACTAGATTCTAAAATAATGTCAGTATCAATAAAATCACCAATCACAAAAAAAGTTCATGAGATTGATGATTTAGCAATCGTATTAAGTTATCTTGATACTATCATTGCCCAGATACATAAATTAATTGGTCAAATAGCGGAAAGTAAACAAAGTATTGCTGAACAAAAAGAAAATAGCCAACAAGCACAAACACAATGGGGCAATACTTTACAAAGTTCAATATTTTCTGATGTAGCAGCTTTCCAGAATGCTTTACTGTCAGAGTCTGAATTTATTCAACTAAAACAACTTAAAGAGCTGTTGGATAAGGAGTTGTTGCAAACACAAACACTAAAAGCCCAAGCTCAACAACAGTTAAGTGATTTTGATGCTCAAGCTGTTAAAGGTTGTGATGCTGAGATTCTAAAGACCCAAGCACATGAACTTAAAAGTGCTGTTGCCGAATTAAACACCACGCAAGGACAAATTCAACAACAAGTAGAAAATGATAAACAACAGCGAGTCAAACAACAAAAACTGCTCAAAGCCATTCAAAAACAACAACAAAGCTATGATATTTGGTCACATTTGAATTCTTTAATTGGTTCTGCTGATGGCAAAAAGTTTCGTGTCTATGCCCAAGGCTTAACCTTGGATTATCTTATTTATCTCGCCAATCAACAGCTCAAACAACTACACAAACGCTACCAACTAAAGCGCAAGGCTGATGTCGCATTAGAAATTGAAGTCATAGACACATGGCAAGCCGATAGTCTGCGTGATACCAAAACATTATCAGGAGGGGAGAGCTTTTTGGTGTCCTTAGCATTGGCTCTGGCATTATCAGATTTGGTCAGTCACAAAACCTCGATTGATAGTTTGTTCCTTGATGAAGGCTTTGGCACACTCGATGCCCAAACCTTAGATATCGCCTTAGATGCCCTAGATAACCTCAATGCCAAAGGCAAGATGATTGGCATAATCAGCCACATAGATGCCCTAAAAGAGCGCATCCCTGTGCAAATTCATATCAAAAAACAAAGTGGTTTGGGGTTTAGTTCTCTCGACAAACAATATATATTTCAGGATTAAATGATAGACTTTACTAGTAATGAGTGTTCTTGGTTTGATGATGAGCAGGACTTATCGCACAATTTTTATTCGGAGCTGATTTGTAAGATGGGTCCCGCCCATCAAGAGCTAACCAAAATCCTCAATCTGTGAAAAATCGCACCAATCTTCATCATAAAAGCCATGCTTAACAAATTTCCTAAATGAAGAATACTCCCAATCTTTTGCCCTTTCAACTAATCCATGCTTGACAGGGTTGAAGTGTACATAGTCAGTAATATGATTTAACTCTGTTTGAGTTGTGATTGTTTTTTCATAAAAACGTCGGTGCCAAACACCGCTTTCATGCTTTTTTATTTTGCTGGCGGATATTTCGCTTTGTAATTGCTGTCTTAACTCTTGCGGTAAACTTTTAGTAAACTCACGTTTGATGAGCGAAATAATTTTTGAGTAGGCGTGTATATCATCTGGTTTTAAAATCAAATGAAAATGTTCAGGCATAATTGCAATGGCATGTATTCCAAAAGGCTCTATATTTTGAGTGTGTTTAAATGCAGCCCTCAAGTTTTTAATGTAGTCTGTCAGCAGTGTTCTTTTGCGATTATTGAGAAGTACCGTAATAAAGACATAGCTGTTTTCAACATAAACTCTTCTGAAATTTGGCATATTTTTTTTCTTTGTGGGGCCCATCTTACGTTGTGGGGTTTAGTTTACCATGTTTCATTTGCTGGCAGGGCTCATCTTAGGTATGGGATCGAATAAAAAAATTGCTTTCCTTTAACATAAATCAATTCAAATTTAGCTCAATTGCATTAGAATGCGGCTTTACTTAATTATATTTATCAAAAATGAAATCAGTCTTTTTTTCAATCGGTTTTAGACCATTCTTTTTAATAGCGACACTTTTCTCTGCTATTTTACTGGGTTTGTGGGTGTTTTTTTATGCCACACATACTCCTTTAGCTTCATTTGATTATTATTATTCGTCTATCACATGGCATGCACATGAAATGATTTTTGGTTATGGTATGGCAGTTGTGGCTGGGTTTTTGTTAACGGCTATTCGTAATTGGACGCGTATTCAAACGGTTAGTGGAACAGGTTTAATGCTGCTTGTTGTTGCGTGGATTTTAGGGCGAGTAGCACCGTTTGTGTTGAATCAATCGTGGTTGATAGCGGTTGTTGATATGTTGTTCTTGCCATTGTTGGCTGTCTTTGTGGCCATTCCTTTGGTAAAAGCGGGTAACAAGCGTAATTATTTTATGGTTGGCATGATTGTTTTAATGTCAGTGTTAAATTTATTGGTGCATTTAGATAAACTTGGGGTTGTGCAAAATACCGCTGCCATAGCCTATAAAACAGCCTTTTATATCATTATTGCCTTAATCATTGCTATGGCAGGCCGGGTGTTTCCTATGTTCTCACAAAATGGTGTGCCAGTGCGCTACCAAGTGGTTAAATACCCTTTGGTTGAGAAGTTTGCTTTGCCAAGTTATTTTGTTTTTATGGTGAGCTTTTTATTTATTGGCTTACCATTATTAACCGCACTAACAGCCATTATTGCTGCGGCTCTCCACAGTATTCGTTTAAAAGGTTGGTATAACAAGCAAATCTGGCAAGTGCCTTTGGTTTGGGTTTTGCATGTGGGATATTTGTTTTTAATTGTTGGTCTAGTGATGACAGCAATTAGTCAATATAAACCATCTCTGTATTTTTTAGCCTTACACGCGTTTAGTATTGGTATGCTTGGTATTGTTACTATTGGTATGATGGCGCGTGTGAGTATTGGGCATACGGGTAGAGATTTGCGTTTCCCGCCCAAGCTTATTAAACCCGCTTTCCTTTTGTTGGTTTTAGCAACACTTGTCCGCGTGTTTGTTCCATTGATTGTTCCTTCAGCCTATCAATTAACGATTATTGTTTCAGGTTCTCTATGGGTAGTGGCTTTTGGGTTGTTTGTGTTGAGTTATGCTAAGATTTTGATAAGTCCTAGGGTGGATGGTTAGTTTGTATGTTGGCGCTTAGGTACGAAACTCAGCGCCAACGACGGTAAAAATTCTCTAATAGGAATATTCTTGTGCATGCGTACGCAATATGATATTATACGTACATGAGTAATATGACACCTACCGAATTAAGAAATAATATCTATAATGTGCTGGATGAGGTTTTGGCAACTGGCATTCCTGTTGAGATTATTAGAAAAGGGAAAATCTTGAAAATTATTGCTGTCGATACTATTGATAAGCTACAAAACTTATCCAAGAAACCTGGCTTTATTACGGGTGACCCTGAGGATTTGCCTGAGATTCATTGGGATGAGGCTATAAAACTCGATACCGATTTATGATATACCTCGATACTCATGTGGTGGTTTGGTTGTATGCTGGTGATAAGAATAAGTTAACAAAATTAGGTGCTGATTTGGTTAATGCTCATGATTTATTGATATCACCTATTGTACAACTTGAATTGCAATACCTACTAGAAACTAAAAGAATCACTCAATCCGCTGATATTATTCTTAAAGATTTATCCAAAACTATAGGTTTAAAAATTTGTAATAAACCCTTTGAAGAAATCATTAAGCAATCCATTAACCAAAACTGGACAAGAGACCCTTTTGATAGAATCATCGTGTCCCAAGCTTCTATTAACAAATCTCTTTTATTAACAAAAGACAAAACAATTTTGGAAAACTATAAAGAGGCTTGTTGGTAATAAATATCTTGTCAGTAAATACCGCTCAACTCAATTTAAAAACTTGTAGGTTGGTGCTGAGCTTGCGAAGCCCAACGACAGGTTGTCGGCAAACTCATAGACAAATACTGCGGATTAAATGCCTTGTATTTTAATATTTCACCAAACCCAAACATCGCAATGTTGGGCTTCGCAAGCTCAGCGCCAACCTACGTCGTTCATCCAAACGTCACGATATTAGCTAACCTAATATAAGAAAAAGCCTGTAAGACTCGCATCTTACAGGCTTTTTTAAAATTCAGTCATTCCCTTGAAAAAGGGAATCCAGTAACTCAATGATTGAAAATAGAAAAACACTACAAATATTGAGTTCTAAAATACTGGATCCCCGCCTTCGCGAGGATGACAACAGAGTAAAATTAATCTTCTTTTTTTGCTGGTGCGTCTAGTAAAGCTTTGATAGATAATCTTACGCGGTTTTGCTTGTCGATTTAATTTAAGGAGAAAATTCAATCAAAACTTAAAGCTAAGGTGGCTTACAGTAGTCGAGGAATACCAAGGAAATTATGACATTAATTTTATTTTTGAATCTGTATTATTTAAGCATTATGGAGTCATATACAAGGATTGCTAACTGAATGTATTGTCAAAAACTAATTCAAGTTATTATTGTTATTATTGTTAACGTAATATACAATTCGAAAATTAGATCTTAGAATCAAAAAGGAAAATGGAAATGAATTTTAAAATAGCAATCATCCTCTCAATCGTATTATTCAGCAACTTTAACATAGCTCAAAGCGGTCCTATTTTTAAATCAGGCTTTGAGTTTATCCCAGCACGTAACGACACAGGTATAACAAGGGCAGGGAATGATCTGGCAGGCAACATTGCAAATTGTATCAGTAATGTTTTATCACCACAAGATTGTAATATTGGTCGCGATTTTACACATAATGATGACAGTGATGGTCATGCAGGCTTTAGCTTCACCAAGCTTGATGCAGGCGGAATCCCGTTAATTGACCAAACAGTTGAATATATCAATACACCTTGGTCTTGTGTTAAAGATAATATTACAGGATTGATATGGGAAGTGAAAAATGAAACCCCAAATAGCATTCACCATAAAGACATATTTTACAAATGGGGGGGTATTACAGCTATTGGTTTAGGTCATCCAGATGCAGAAGGTATATACTATAATGATTGGAATGTTCTGGTGAATGGATCAAATACAGAAAATCTTTGTGGAATTGATAACTGGCGAGTACCAAATGTCGAAGAATTATCAGGTATAACAAACCAAGGGGCCTCAAGTCCTGCAATAGATGTAAACTATTTTCCAAATACTGTATCAAATGAGTATTGGTCATCCTCGCCAATTATCGCTCACAATAATCACACTGCTTGGACTGTCTATTTCGATACTGGTTTTGTTTCATTCGATAATCGTGACAGCAGTGTTCGTTTGCGATTGGTTTACAGTTCTGGACAGTGATTTTCATTTTTAGAATTATGAATAAAAATTTACTATATGCCCAAATGCCAATCAATGGGTTATTTAAAAAGAAACACCTGTGAATCCGTTTTCGCGCTACCGTAACAAAGCCGTAAAATGCTCTCGTATGGGAAGCTAATACAATTTAACAATATAAGTTCAAAGGAACTACTATGAAAATATTTGCAATAACAATATCAATATTAACAATTTATTTTCTGCAAACAGCAGATGCCGCTCAAACTTGTAAAAATTATGTTACAGACCAATGGCCTGATTCTCGTTATACAGTAGAAACATTGTCTGGTGACAATGTGGTCACAGATAACCAGGCCAGGTTGATGTGGAAACAATGCAGTGAAGGTTTAACAGGCCCTTCATGCAGTACTGGTAGTATAACATCCTATACATGGCTACAAGCACTAGACTTGGCCTATACAGAAGATTTTGCAGGTTTTGCTGATTGGCGAATACCCAACCAAAAAGAGTTAAGAACATTAGTAGTAAGAAACTGTTATAGCCCAAGTATCAATGAAATAGTTTTTCCAAATACACCAAATAGTTCATACTGGTCGTCCTCACCAGTTGCTGCCAGTAATACTAGATCATGGGTTACTTCGTTCAACGATGGCTCTGATTCCAGTAACTGGCGAGGAATTGAAGCTCCAGTACGGTTAGTGCGTAGTTCTGGACAGTAAGTTTACAATACTTCTTAGACATAAAAAAAGCCTATAAGACTCGCATCTTACAGGCTTTTTATTTGATTAAATTAACTAATTAATCTTCTTTCTTTGCTGGTGCGTCAAGTAAAGCTTTGATTGATAATCTTACGCGGTTTTGCTTGTCGATTTCTAGTACTTTAACTTTAACCATTTCACCTTCTGTTAACACGTCAGTTACATTAGCAACGCGATCGTGTGATATTTGTGAAATGTGTACCATGCCGTCTTTGCCAGGTAGTAAGTTAACAAATGCACCGAAGTCCATTATCTTAACGATCTTACCTTCATAAACAGCACCTACTTCAACATCGGCAGTGATTTCTTCAATGCGTTTAACCGCATTGCGAGCATCATCACCATTAACAGCTGCGATTGTAACGACACCATCATCGTTGATTTCGATTACTGTGTTTGTTTCTTCAGTTAAGGCACGGATAGTTGAACCACCTTTACCAATAACATCGCGAATTTTGTCAGGATGTACAGTAATAGTGATTAGCTTAGGTGCGTAATCAGACATTTCTTCGCGTGTTGCGTCTAAGACTTTATTCATTTCGCCTAAGATGTAATCACGTCCGCCTTTAGCTTGAGATAAAGCTTTTTGCATGATTTCTTCTGTGATACCTTCGATTTTGATATCCATCTGTAAAGCAGTAATGCCATCAGCAGTGCCGGCTACTTTAAAGTCCATATCGCCTAAGTGATCTTCATCACCTAAGATATCAGATAAAATAGCAAAATCATCGCCTTCTTTGATTAAGCCCATAGCAATACCAGCAACTGGTGCTTTTAATGGAACACCTGCATCCATCATTGATAATGATGAACCACAAACTGATGCCATTGAACTTGAGCCGTTTGATTCAGTAATTTCTGAAACTACACGAATAACATATGGAAAATCATCCTCATGTGGCATAACAGCCATTAAACCACGTTTAGCCAATTTACCATGACCAATTTCGCGGCGTTTAGGGCCACTCATGAAACCTGTTTCGCCTACACAGTATGGAGGGAAGTTGTAATGTAACATGAATTTATCTTTTGCTTCACCATCAAGTGAATCAATCATTTGTGCATCACGTCCTGTTCCAAGAGTTGTCACAACAATCGCTTGAGTTTCTCCACGTGTGAATAATGCAGAACCATGTGTGCGTGGTAAAACACCAGTGCGAACAGCAATATCACGTACATCAGCAGGTCCACGACCATCAATACGAGGTTTGCCTGAGATGACTTTTTTACGAACATGTGCTTTTTCGATTAACGCAACAATTTCTTTGATTTCATCAGCACTTGGTGAATCATCTTCTTCTGTTACTAACGTTTCAACTGCATTATTACGCATGACACCTAATGCATCGTATCGTGCTGCTTTATCGTGCGTGTTGTAAGCTGCTACCAAACGAGGTGCAATAATTTCTTTAACTTTATTAACCAATTCTTGGTCTAATTTAGGCGCTTCCCATTTCCATTGTGTTACACCTAAGTCTGCAACCATTTCATTGATTGCCTTAATTACAACTTGTTGTTCTTTGTGACCATAGCTAACTGCACCAAGCATGATATCTTCAGAAAGCAAGTCTGCTTCTGATTCAACCATCAATACGGCTGATTCTGTACCTGCTACAACTAATTCAAGTTGAGATTCTTTTAACTGCTCGTTTGTTGGGTTTAAGATGTATTCACCATCTTGGTAACCCACTTTTGCCGCAGCGATAGGACCGTGGAAAGGAGCGCCAGATAAACTCATGGCAGCAGATGCGCCAATTAGTGCAGGAATATCTGCATCGATGTCTTCTGAATAAGAGATAACCGTTGCAACAACTTGTATCTCATTTTTAAAACCTTTAGGGAATAAAGGTCTTATTGGTCTATCGATTAATCGACAGATTAGAATTTCTTTTTCCGTTGGGCGACCTTCACGTTTGAAGAATCCGCCAGGAATTTTACCTGCCGAATAAGCCTTTTCTTGGTAATTAACTGTAAGTGGAAAGAATCCTTGTCCAGGTTTTGCTTCTTTTTTAGCTACAACTGCCACCATGACAACTGTATCTCCCATTTTAACCATAACGGTCGCACTTGCTTGACGTGCGATTTCACCCGTTTCGATTTCTACTGTATGATTTCCATACTGAAATTTTTTTGTATATTTAGCCACTGCTATTTTCACCTATAATTTGATTTTTCATTTGCCTATAAAAAAAGGCACACAATGTACCTTTTTTCGTCTTAAACTATCTACGCAATCCTAAGCGCTTGATTAGATCCTGATAACCGACAGCATCTTTTCCTTTTAAGTATTTTTGCAACTTACGACGCTGGTTAACCAACTTGATAAGACCTCTACGTGAGTGAAGATCTTTTTTGTGCGATTTAAAATGCTCAGTAAGGTATGTGATACGTGCAGTTAATAAAGCGATTTGGACATTGGCAGAACCGGTGTCGTTGTCACTTGTTTTGTAATCATTGATAATTTCTTGTGTTTGTTCTACAGTCAACATAATGACTTCTCCTAATTTTTGGCTATAATGCCAGTTTTATATGACCAATCGAGCGTTGAACATTCGCATCGACTAGGTAAACTTACAGGATTGACCTGCAAGCGCGCGTATTTTAAGTGATTCACCCCTAGATTAGCAATGAAATACTTGAATTTAGCTCACTTATTCGATATTGTTCTCACCCGTATTTCAAGATTTTTATATGACAACACTTCAGACTCTCAAAAGCCATGCGCAAAAAGCCATGGGAAAAGCCTACGCTCCTTATTCAAATTTTAGTGTTGGCGTGGCACTCATTGATGAAAATAGTAACATTCATTTGGGTTGTAATGTTGAAAATTCAGCTTACCCCGAAGGAGTATGTGCTGAGGCTGGAGCCATTTCAAATATGATTTTGTCGGGTGGAAAATCCATTAAAAAAATCTTAATTGTTTCATCGGGTGAACTCATGGTCACTCCCTGTGGTGGATGCCGTCAAAAAATAAAGGAATTTAGTGATGAAAATACACAAATACTCATAGACCACAATAATGAAATCACACGATTTGGCATAAATGACCTGCTACCTCATTCCTTTGATAAAACGCACTTGCCACGATGAAAGATTTACCTCTTATTCCGACACTGATGGTTTTGTTCTTTGTTATTCTTATGACCTTTATGGGATTTTGGCAAATCAGACGTGCTGCCGAAAAAGAACATTTACTCGAATTGCTTACTGATGATAATATCATTGAAGTGACACAAAAAGTACAAATTAAAGATTTGCCACGATACGCCAATGTTAAATTGAAAGGGCATTTTATTGATGCACCACAATTGTTGTTAGACAACCAAGTAAATGAAGGAGTACAAGGCTATCATGCATTTACCCCTTTTGTTGTCGATGAGTTAAATCTCATTATTATGGTCAATCGTGGATGGCTGGTCAAAAATAAATTTTCCGATGAGAAACTGGGTATTGATAGTCAACAAATCACACTCTTGGGTAAGCTTAACACACCACCCAAAGTTGGTATCCAATTAGGAGAAATTGAATTAATCAAAGAACGTGCCATCCAAGTAATGACTTATTATGAAGAAGATAAAGTCAAAAGCTTGGTGCAAGAACGACTCTGTAAAAGTTTGGATTGTGTGGTGAGTGATAAAATTCTACTCATGGATAAATCCCAAGACCAGGGTTTTAAACGTGATTGGAAACCAATAATTATGCAACCTTCCAAACACATTGCCTACGCGGTGCAATGGTTTGCCATGACATTGGTTTTGATTGCAATTTTTATTTATTGGTTAAGGAAACAGGCGACTGCTAAAGATTAATTAAATAGGCTTTTTTATCTCGTTCCCACGCTCCTCGTGTGTATAGATAATGTACATCCTTTACAACCGTAAAGGTACATGGTTTACACTTTTTATAATTAAAAGTCGCTAAAATAGCTCTTAATTTTGGAGTATTTTATGACTTGGTTGGAGTGTAATTTAATGCCCTAACCAACTGAACTACCATTCTTGATAATTGTTTCTTGGAATTGAGATTAGGAACTTATGGTGCAATATCAACTAAAAAAATGGCGGAGTGGACGAGACTCGAACTCGCGACCACCGGCGTGATAGGCCGCTGTAATTTAATGCCCTAACCAACTGAACTATCACTCTTGATAATTGTTTCTTGGAATTGAGGTTGAGAACTTATATTGAATATAAACCATAAAAAAATGGCGGAGTGGACGAGACTCGAACTCGCGACCACCGGCGTGACAGGCCGGTATTCTAACCAACTGAACTACCACTCCTGATAGTTGCTTCTTGAAATAATTTACCTTTTTATTTGGCTGTATATTTAAGAGAAGCGCATTCTATAGGAGTGAAGAAAATAAAACCACAAAGATGTCAAAAAAAAAGTAAAAACCTATACTTTTTCATGAATTTCATTAAGCTACACAAACTAAGCTAATTTAAGCATAATAAATAAGAGAAAAATCAATGGATTTCGCATCATTAGGGCTTGCCCCTGAAGTACTAAAAGCTGTCATTGCCAAAGGGTATGACAAACCATCGCCGATTCAGGCACAAGCCATTCCAATCGTGCTAAAGGGCAAAGACGTTATGGCTGCCGCACAAACTGGAACAGGCAAAACTGCGGGTTTTACCTTGCCAATATTAAGTAATTTGCTCAAAGGCCCACGAGTTAAACCGAACCAAGCACGGGTTTTGATACTGACGCCAACACGTGAGTTAGCCGCACAAGTACATGACAGTGTGGTGGAATACGGCAAATACGCATCCATACGTTCGACGGTTGTCTTTGGTGGAGTGAAAATCAATCCACAAATGATGAAATTACGTCGAGGTGTTGATGTATTAGTGGCAACACCTGGTCGATTGCTTGATTTACACAATCAAAATGCAGTCAAATTTGATCAACTCGAAGTGTTGGTGTTGGATGAAGCTGACAGGATGTTGGACATGGGTTTTATTCATGATATTCGCAAAATTATCGCTAAATTACCGAAAATACGCCAAACACTAATGTTTTCAGCAACGTTCTCTCCTGATATTCGTCAATTAGCGAGTACCTTAGTGAATAACGCCTCAGAAATTTCGGTCACACCACGAAATACAACGGTAGAAGCCATTGTGCAACGTGTTTATCCTGTGGATAAAAGCAAAAAGATTAAATTATTAACACATTTGATTAAAGAGCACCAGTGGAATCAAGTGCTGGTTTTTACCAGAACAAAGCATGGTGCTAACAAAGTGGCAAAGCACCTGAATACACAAAACATTAGTGCATTGCCGATACATGGTAATAAATCACAAAGCGCCCGTACCAAGGCATTAGCCGCATTTAAAGCCAACGAAGTGCAAGTAATGGTAGCAACCGATATTGCTGCTCGTGGGATTGATATTCATTTATTGCCGCATGTGGTTAACTTCGACTTGCCAAATGTCAGTGAAGATTATGTACATAGAATAGGGCGAACAGGGCGAGCAGGTTCAGATGGTGAAGCGATTTCATTAGTTAGTGCGGATGAAGCGAAGATGTTGCAAGATATTGAACGCTTGATTCAAAAGAAAATACCGCGCACTTTGATTGATGGTTTTGAACCGGGTCACGATGTGCCAGATACCGCATTAAACACTAAACCATTCAAAGCAAGAAAAACTAAAATAAAGCCAGAAAGAAATGCTGGCGGTGGCAGGGGTAGTAACCGTTCAAATAATGGCGGCAAAGCAAAGCGAAAAAATCCACGCAACCACAGAAATCGTAATAAAGCCGATGGCCCAAAAACTGGAAACAAACCCGATCAAAAAGGCAAAAACCTAAGAAAACCAGTGGCAGCAAAAGGTAATAACAAACCCAATAAGCCACAAAACAAAAAGCCTGCCAATAAAGGCAATGATCCTTACGCTAAATACCGTAAGTAAAATAGGCAAGGCAAAAAAAGCCCATTATGTGATGGGCTTTTTTTATATCTGTCAATTGATGAAAGATTAATTAAAGTCCAGCAGTCATAAACTCGACAACGGCTTTCATTTGTTCATCGGATAAATCAGCACGTCCACCGCGAGGAGGCATGGCGCCCTTGCCGTTGATAGCACTAGTAACTAAAGCGTCGATTCCACCTGTCATTCTATCAGTCCAAGCAACGGCTTCAAGTTTTGGTGCGCCAGCGGCTCCTGATGAGTGACAAGCGGCACAAACATTATCATAAATCATTTGTCCATCTAATGATCCATCAAATGCGGCTGCCGGTGCTTTTTCTTCTTCGACTTGGGCAACGATGACATCACCAGTGTTGACTTTTGCAACAGGTTCTAAGATTTTGGCAATAGCGCTTCGGTCTTTTGCCATTTCATTATTGCCAAGTATATCGTCATGCATCAAATAACCAGTGATAGCTAGTACAATTGTTAAGAATACTAGAAACCCTAATAACATGGAAAAATTTCTAAAAAATATGGAATCTTGATCTTTCATTTACCCGCCCTTTGTTTGTGTATAAAATTATAAGCTGTGTATTATAATGTCAAATCTTGATAATTCTCAACTTTTTAGGAAATTATGCAAATAAAAGCCTACTCAATAGTTACAACTCATAATTTTTTTGCATATTGGCAATAACTGATTTTATTTTGGTTTTTAAATTATCGGGGCTCAATACCGTAATATTTTCACCATAGCGTAAAATATCCATCACTAATTCTGTATCGTTGTTGAATGGAACTTCTAAAAATATTGATCCATCATTTAAAAAGCTCATTTTTTGGTCTGAATGCCATTGTTCTTTAGCCACCCATTTGCTCACCGTTGGCGATATTTTTAAACGAGCGGTTTGGTTGGCAACACCAGAAAAAATTCCATAAGAGCCACTAAAATGCTCTTTGAGTTGGTCTTTACTAATGGATTTACACTTTTCGCCCAATTGTTGGCAGGATTTAATTTGTTCTAATGCAAAACTACGAATGCCCTGACGCAAATGACACCAAGAGTCCAAATACCAAGCGTTTTTGTAATTGGTGAGTTTCAAAGGAGAAACTACACGGGTGCTGGTTTGGTTGGTTGAACGTGCTTCGTATTCTAATTCTAATTTTTTGCTTTCTTGCAAGGCAGTAAACACGGATGAAAATATCTTTTTATCGGCTTTGCGAAAGAGCGCATAAATTATCTGAATATTGCGTTTGTCCTTGATGCCATGTTCTTTAAGTAAAGAACTGATATTATCCAATAAGCGTGATAAAGGCTCTTTTAGTAATCCCTTTTGTATATCTTCTAGTAAATATGAGGCCATCAATAAGGCTTCGATTTCATCTGATTGCAAACGCAGGCCAGGCAATTCAAATACGCCTTGAGAGGCATAAAATATTCCATTTGTAGACTCATTAGTTTCAATTGGTGCACCATAGCCATCACGCAAATCTGCAATCATTCGATAAGCAGTAGCTGTTGAACATTCGAGACGTTCTTTAATCATATCAATGCTAACAGGGTATTTAGCAGCCTTTAGCATTTGATCAAGTGTATAAATTCGGTCTTGTTTTTTCATAAAGAGATTCTAACACAAAACCTTAAATTGTCTATAAACTACCGTTTGATAAATATTTGCTATCTACTCACATATCTTTTGTGAACTTTTCAAGTCTTGTTTTTCTTAGTCGTTGGTTATTGAGCTCAAATAAATTGTTTGTATAAAATAGAATCTCATTACTATCCGCTCCTGCAAAAGAATAGTCAGATTGTCTTGCTAAAAAATTTATAAATTCTTCAGGTAAATTAAATTTTTCTAATGTTAAAGCATCTTCAATATCAGCATCTATAATTCGAAATATATGGTAAGAATCATCTTTATACATTAAACCATGACCACAATAGTCTCGATGAGAATAATATAATTGTTTGCCTTGTTTTAGTTTGTCTGCGACTTTTTTAGCCAGTTCAACGCCAATTTTCTCGCGACTTAGTGAATTGATAACCTCAGGAGTTGACCACTTAGGAGGAGGTTGTTTAATCAGAGCTATGAGTTTTTTAAACATATCAATATGCCTTTGTTTAAAAGTGTTTGGCATGAACTCTACTAAATATCACAATGACATTGGTTTTAAAGAGGGTTCAACACCAACCTATCTTTCCTATTGTTGTTAAATCAATATTTCCCCATGCGTATTTTACTCCTTTGTTTTATTGTTGGTAAGTTTTTTTTAAATAGTTTTGTTGTTTTCTAACTCTTTGCCATGGCATAAATTGCGGTTTCTAATTTTTTATCTATTGGAGTTAATTTTGTAAATATTGAATGGGGTTTTGGAGGTTGAATAGGCAAAAACTTTACTTTTAGCCTGTGTCTCGTAATTTTTCACTTGTTGGAAAATCCTTCCAAAGTTGGTTTTGTTCATCAAAAAATCTATTGCTCAATTCAATCGAATTATCCTTAATTGTTATTGTGCAACCTTTTGGTTTTATGACTTTTAAATAGGGGAGCCATTGGATGTGAGGGTTTGTTTTATTCATTTATCTCTACGCTGTTTAGAATTATTATTACATCAATATCATCGCTAGTAACAGTAATATTGAATGCCGTATTATTTTTATTGGTAACTATGTCACCATTACCATTAAAATATTTTAATATTTCTTTCTTTTCCACTAGCTATTCCTATTAAGTCAATGATTGTTTATGCCTGATTTTATCATAAGCTTTACTGCAATTATACCTCTGCGATTTTTGCAGTTCTTTGCGCTCTTTGCGTTCCTTAGACAGTGAAGCTGTGGCGTTAGCCAAAGAATTTAGTATTCAGTGATTATCGAGGCAACGTAAACACTGTCGGTGGGCGGAGCCCACCCTACGCGAAAATTGTTGTAAGGATTATGAAAAATATATGAAGTAGTGGAGTCCCTTGTGGGCTCCTTTTCAAAAATAAACAAAGAAGCTAACCCAAGCAAGGAGCCCACAAGGGACTCCACTACTGGTAATAAGTGATTTTAAAGAAACATCTCTCGGGCTTTTTCTAGGCTTTCGACAAAATAATCAATTTCGGCTTTGGTGTTGTAAAAGGCAAACGATGCACGTGCGGTTGCGGGTACGCCGAAATGTTTTATTGCTGGCATGGTGCAGTGATGCCCTGTGCGGATAGCGATGCCGTAGTAGTCTAAAATTGTTCCTAAATCATGTGGATGCACACCTTTTAGAGTGAATGAGATAACCGAAACTTTGTGGCTTGCTGTGCCAATTATTTTCAAACCATCGACAGAGAGTAATTTTTCTGTGGCGTAATTCAGTAATTCGGTATCGGCTTTGTGGATATTTTCTATTCCACTTTCAAGAATATAATCGGCTGCAGCTCCAAGTCCGATAGCACCTGCGATATTGGGTGTGCCTGCTTCAAATTTGGCAGGGACTGCATTGTAAATGGTTTTCTCGAAGGTTACATGACTAATCATTTCGCCACCGCCATGGTACGGAGGCATGGCTTCTAAGTGTTCCATCTTGCCATAGACCACACCAATGCCTGTTGGTGCGTACATTTTATGTCCAGATACGGTGTAAAAGTCACAGTCTAAATTTTGAACGTCGACTTTTATATGCGGCATGGCTTGTGCGCCATCAACTAATACGGGCACATTTCGTGCATGAGCTATTTTGACTATTTGTTTGATTGGGTTGATTGTGCCTAGTGAATTTGAGGCATGAACCACAGCTAAAAATTTTGTTTTATCGGTGATTAAATCATTGAGTAATTCAATTTGTAATTCGCCATTATCGTTAAAGGGCAGAACTTTAAGAATCGCGCCCGTTTGTTCGCACACTAATTGCCACGGTACGATATTGGAGTGGTGTTCCATTTCTGAAACTATGATTTCATCGCCTTTTTGTATGCGTGAACGCACGAAGGTTTGTGCCACTAAGTTGATGCCTTCGGTTGAACCACGGGTAAAGATAAGGTTTTTATCACTGGGTGAATTCATCAGTTTTGCCATCGAAATTCGGGCTTCTTCAAATAAATCTGTTGCTTCACCACTTAATGAATGCACACCACGATGGACATTGGCATTAGTTTTGCTGTAATAATTGGTCACAGCATCAATCACTGATTGTGGACGTTGTGCCGTGGCTGCATTGTCAAAATAGACCAATGGTTTATTGTGAACTTTTACATCAAGGCATGGAAAATCTGATCTTTTCATAACTCTATCCTATCAAGGAAATCTTCGGTGTTAAATATATTGGCATCTTGCAAAAATGATTCAATCAACATAAATTTGGCTTGTTCTTTGGGTATTCCGCGTGAGCGTAAATAAGTTAAGGATGTTTCGTCTAACTCACCGACGGTTGAACCGTGGGCTGCGATAACATCATCGGTATTGATTTCAAGCTCAGGGCGTGAATAGATGTTGGCATCATCGGTGAGTAAGATGTTCTTTAAACTTTGAGCGACATCACTGCCATCAGCGCCTTTGGACACAATTGCCTTGGCGTTAATTGCAATTGATGCTTTATCCGTTGCTAGTGAACGTTTGAGGACATTACTTTTACAGTTTTGCACCTTGTGATTGGTGAGGATGTTTTCACTAATATGACATGAATCGTGTGCGACATTAACTGATGCGGCTTCAAACTTGCTGTGTTGTCCGTTGAAATTAACTTCTTGTATTGTGTGCGATAAAGCAGCATTGTTGTTAACTGCCCCTTGTTGAATGGTTACATTTTGCGCGCAATTGATTTGTGAAAAATGAATTAAGGCAGCAGTTTTACGCAATAATTTATTCGATTGAAATTTTAAGCGTGAATCAGCAGTCATATTGATGACTGAAACATGGTTAATGCGGCAATCGTAATCATAGCTTTCAGTTAAGTCTAGTTCGGCATTTTCGCCGACATTTATGACGGTGCGAATATTTTCCCAATCTTTTGATATTTGTTGGTATTGTATATGTAGTTTTAATTGCGAATTCTTAGGAATGGTTAATTGAAATCCACCATTAAGCATGGCAGTATTGAGTTCGACAAATGTTCTTTCTTTGTCAGTTTTAATGTTTTTCCAGTTTTTTTCATCTATTTGCAGTATGTCTTGCATTTGTGTGTTTTTGGGCAATTCACCTTCTATGGTGAAAACGAATAGTTGCTCTGTTTTGGGGTCAGTACCCTTTTCTGTTTGCGTGTTTTGCTTCTCTGACAAGCTGGAGTCAGAAAAGAGTACCGACCCCGATTCTGCAATATCGGTGACTTCTTCTAGTCTTTCTAACTTTTTGGTATTGGTGTATTTCCACAATTCAGATTTGTGCGTCGGTATACCGTAGTCTTGAAACTTTTTTAGGGCATTGCTTCGTTTTTTCTGTAACCATTTTGGTTCATCAAGTTGGCTTGTGAGTACTTCAAAAGCTAAATTTATTGGGTTTTTAAACATGGCTTTAATCCTCTAACCAACCGTAACCTGTTTTTTCTAGCTCTATGGCTAATGATTTGTCACCTGAGCGTACAATTTTACCATCGGCTAGTACATGCACATAATCAGGCACGATATAATCGAGCAAGCGTTGGTAATGGGTGATTACAATAAAGGAGCGGTTATCATCACGTAATTGATTTACGCCATCGGCAACGATTTTTAATGCATCAATATCCAAGCCTGAATCAGTTTCATCCAAAATTGCCAACTTAGGTGCTAAAATACTCATCTGGAATATTTCGTTACGCTTTTTCTCACCACCTGAGAAACCTTCATTGACTGGACGACGCAATAAATCATCACGCATACTCATCTGTTTGATTTTTGTGCGTACCAGTTTTAAGAACTCTGAGGAATTCATTTCTTTTTCGCCACGGTATTTGCGTTGTGCATTCAAGGCTGCTCGTAAGAAATACATATTGTTAACACCTGGGATTTCTACAGGGTATTGAAATGCCAAGAAGATGCCTTCAGCTGCTCGTTGTTCAATTTCAAGGTCTAATAAATTTTTGCCCAAGAAATCAACTGAACCTTCGGTTACTTCAACTTTTTCCATGCCAGCAAGCACGTTGCCGAGTGTGGATTTGCCTGCACCGTTTGGACCCATAATGGCATGAACTTCACCCGGTTTAATATCGAGGTTTAGGCCTTTTAGTATTTTGTTATCGCCTACTTGGGCGTGTATGTTTTTTATATTTAGCATAGTTTTGTTTTTTAAAGGGGTCAGTACCCTTTATATTTAGTCATCTACAATTTATTTAAGTGAATAGCTTGAAAAGGGTACTGACCCCTTTAAAAAACTACCCTACAGCTCCTTCTAGAGATATATCTAATAAAGCCTTTGCTTCAACCGCAAATTCCATCGGTAATTCTTTAAACACTTCTTTGCAAAAACCATCCACTATCATTGAGGTGGCATCTTCTTCTGATATGCCTCGTTGTTTACAGTAGAATAACTGGTCTTCTGAAATTTTGGAGGTGGTGGCTTCGTGTTCGAGTTGGGCGGTGCTATTGGCACTTTCGATATAAGGGAAAGTGTGTGCGCCGCAGTTTTTGCCGATTAACAAGGAATCACATTGTGTGTGGTTTCGTGCGCCTTCGGCTCGTTTGGATATTCGTACTAGTCCTCGATAGGTGTTGTGGCTTTTTCCTGCTGAGATGCCTTTGGAAATAATAGTGCTTTTAGTGTTTTTGCCCAAATGTATCATTTTGGTGCCAGTATCAGCTTGTTGGTAATTGTTGGTTAGAGCAACAGAATAAAACTCACCGCGTGAGTTATCACCACGCAAGATACAACTTGGGTATTTCCATGTGATGGCAGAGCCTGTTTCAACTTGTGTCCAAGAGACTTTGGCATTAACGCCATTGCAAGCCGCACGTTTGGTAACGAAGTTAAATATGCCACCTTTGCCATTTTCATCACCGGGATACCAGTTTTGTACGGTTGAATATTTGATTTTGGCATCATTTAAGATGAATAATTCAACAACCGCTGCGTGTAATTGGTTCTCATCTCGCATCGGTGCAGTACATCCTTCCAAATAGCTGACTTCTGCTCCATCATCGGCAATAATCATGGTACGTTCGAATTGTCCTGTATTCATTTCGTTGATGCGAAAATAAGTGGATAACTCCATTGGGCAACGGGTATTTTTTGGGATATAGACAAATGAACCATCACTAAAAACAGCGGCATTTAAGGCTGAAAAATAATTATCACCAATAGGTACAACCTTACCTAAATATTGTTTGACTAAATCAGGATGATCTTTGACCGCTTCGGAAAACGAACAAAAGATAACGCCTGCTTTTTTGAGTTCTTTCTTGAATGTTGTGGTCACAGATACCGAATCAAATACCACATCAACTGCTACGGGTGTTTTTCTGGTTTTAACGCCTGCTAGAATTTCTTGTTCGTGCAAAGGCACACCGAGTTTAGCGTATGTTTCTAATAATTTTGGATCAACATCATCGATGGTTTCAGGTGCATTTTCATTGCTTTTAGGAGATGAATAATAGGATATGGCATTAAAGTCAATCGGTGGAATTTTAAGCTTAGCCCAATTAGGTTGTTCCATGGTTAACCATTTTGCATAGGCTTTTAAACGCCAATCAAGCAACCATTGTGGCTCTTCTTTTTTTGCAGAAATCGCACGAATGACTTCTTCGTTTAAGCCAGGAGGAAATGTATCGGATTCAATATCGGTAACAAACCCATCCTTATAGGTTTGTTCAATTCGTTTATGCACTTCGGCATTTTCTTGTTCACTTGTTTTTATCTGTTCAGGCATAATCTTTGACCATTATTTTTATATCAGGTTTTGATGCGCCATTAAGTTCTGCCATTTTGGCTATGGTCATCTGTACCAGAATTTGTTCGATTTGTTGATTCACTTTTTGCCAACCAGTTCTGCTGTCACAACTTTGTTCTTGAGCACACAGGCTATCGGTTTTTGTGCATTCTGTGATGGCGGTATTGCCTTCGATTGCTTGGATAACATCAAATAAGGTTATGTCATCACTGGCTTTGGCTAATTGATAACCGCCATTAGCTCCACGAGTGGAGGCTAAAATTTTAGCTTTGGTTAACAACTTTAATACTTTACTCACCGTTGGAATTTCTAGTGCTACACCGTTTGCAATAATCTCGCTAGAGTACAGTTTATCGTCATTTTGCATAAACAAAATAACGGCAGTTGCGTAATCGGTTAAGCGTGAAATTTTTAACATGAGGGTATTATAATTTAAAGTGTACTAATATTGTACTCTTTTAAAAAATAAATAGTACCTTTTAAGTCCTTTTTAGCGTTTTGGGCAATAATTCTTCAATTTGTTGCATAACATCGAGGCGGTCTACAAAGTCGCACATATAGTCGAGTTTGCCCGAATCAATAACCAAAACCTTGCTCATGGTGTAGTTGCTTATCCAGTTTTCGTAGAGTTTGTCTAGGCGTTTCAGGTAAGATAAAGGAATGCCTTGTTCCATTTGACGACCTCGGATCTTGATGCGTTTACGAATGGTTCTGATGGAGCATTTGAGGTATATCATTAAATCGGGTGGACGAATAGAGGCGGTAATGCTTTGGTAAAAATCGTGGTAGGTTTTCCAATCTCGTTCACTGATTTGTTTCATCTGATGTAGGGCAGTAGCAAATATTTCGACATCTTCAAATATTGTTCTGTCTTGCACCACAACTCCATCGGTATTATCCACTTGCTGATGAATGCGAAATTTATTGCTCAAGAAATACAATTGTGAATGAAAAGACCAGCGTTTCATGTCTTTGTAAAAATCCTCAAGATACGGGTTTTTATCGTTTGGTTCGTAAAACGGCGTGATGTTGTAGGTGCTGGTTAAAAAGTCCACCAAGGAAGTTTTACCAGCACCGATGTTTCCTGCTATGGCAATAACACGTTTACTTGTCATTTTTAAAGGCTGATTTTATGTCTTGCTTTAGCCAGCTTTTGAAATGTTGTTTTTGTGTTTTTGTTGGTTTTTTGACTGCAATGATTTTTAGTTTTTCAGGTGGTGCGACTTGTGGAGTGATTGTGGTTTGTTTCATCAATCCTTGATTGAAATAATGAATCTCATAACTTTGATCGACTTTTAAATTTTCAATAATTTCATCTAAATTATCTTTTATTTGCATGTTATCAATAGCAACAACCTCATCTCCAGCGGCTAAACCTGCGTTGAATGCTGCACCATTAGTATCTACCAAAGTTAGTTCAATTATGTTGTTGGCTGTTTTGGTTTTCCAGCCCATTGATACTTTATTATTATCGTCTTTATTGCCAGTCTTGATTGTTAAGCCATAAAAGTTCAACAATTCATTAAAGTTGATTTCATTTATGCCCTCAACATAGTCATTCCAAAATGGCGAGAAGTCTTTATTGGTTATTTCTTTAAGTAGTTGTTTGACATTGTAGCTTGTATAACCTTGCTTACTTTTACCGTACTTTTGAAACAATAATAAGCTTAAATCATCAAGGCTTTTTTTGTTGTTTGTTGCTGCTCTTATTTCTTTGTCTAATAACCACGATACCAATGAACCTTTTAAATAAATACTAACCGTTGTGTTATGGCGGCGATTGGCATCGTTATTAAGCCAGGTGTTGAAACTGGATTGCGATAAACTCATCACATTTCGCCCAGGTTTGTTTTGGAAAGTATTAATGTCTTCTGCCATATTCTCCAAATATTGTTCGGTAGTATAAATTCCAGCCCTTACATTAAATAGATTATCATAATAACTGGTTGTGCCTTCTGCCATCCAAAATAGGTCGGAGTAATTTTCTTTATCGTAATTATACGGAGAGATACCGGCAGGGCGATAGGCTTTAACATTCCATGTGTGAATAAATTCGTGTGCGGTTGTACCAATGACTTTGCGGTATTTTTTATCAGGTGCAAAACCTAAACGATCGGTTTGAATAATTGTTGAATTAACGTGTTCAGTTGCTCCGCGTAATTTATCACCGACATGATACATATAAACATATCGTGTATAAGGAAAGGTTTTCCATAAAGCTTTGGCTTGGTAATGCAGTTTTTTTATATCTTTTTTTAGCCTCTGCATATCATAGTTGCCTTTGCCCCAAATGACTATTTCATAAGTTTGCGCTTCAACTTTAATAGAGTCAAACTGATGAATGCCTGATTCGATTGGGGAGTCAACTAGTTGGTCATAATTGCTGGCTGTAAACTGGTGTTCATCAATAGAGTCCATCCCAGAAACAGATTTCCAATCATTTGGCACATTAAGTTTAACTGTTAAAGCTTTATCACGTTGCGAAGGGCTGTACATAAAGACACCACTGGCATCCAAATAAGCGTGTGTCGCATCTATATGGCTGACCCTGTTACGCAATTGATTAGCATATACTTGGTATTTGACTTTCACATAACCTGGTGTGTTGACAAAGATGCGCCAAGTATTTTTATCGTCTTGATGCCATGTGAGTGATTTTCCACTGGCATCGAAGGCTTGGAAATCACGAATATTGGAACTTAAATCCAAAATCTCGTATCGTCCAGAGCGCCACACAGGCAGTTTAACAGTAAAAGCCTTTGTCCGAACATCTTTAAAAGTGACTTCAATATTTGCCAAATGGTGCTTGGCATTGGTGATGGTTAAGGTGTAATTATTCGCTTGACTGATAAATGAAGAAAATACAGAAAATAAGATCAGGGATTTAAAACTTAGACTTGTTGGCATTATGATGGATTAGTAATTAAAAAAATTATCTTAGCAAAAATAAATTTTTAAACCCACTCAATTGGATCAATCTGATAATATTTTTTGAGTTCGTGGTAAAGCTCAGGGTGCTTTTTAAATAATTCTTTGGGTTGTTCAATAAAATGCTCGGTAATAACAGCAAAAAACTCTGCTGGATTAGTGGCACCATATTTATTGAGTAAACTTTTTTTGTGTAATTTTTTCTTAATGCTTAAGGCTTTAAATTCTTTACCTAAAACAGTGCTCCATTGCTTGATGTTGTTATATTGTAGCTCGGGTAGACCTGTCCCTTGGCTATTTTCTTGATCTAATTGGTGAGCAAATTCGTGCATCACAACATTCTCACCATCTTTATCGTTTAACGCGCCTTGCTCAGAATGTTGCCACGATAAGACGATTGGTCCTCGGTGCCATGATTCTCCCAATCGAATATGTTCTTCAAACTCACTTTTTGGATCTTTATTGGTGAAGGCATTGGGGTAAACTAAGATATTATCCAAATGCGGGTAATAATTGGTTTTGCGATTGAGTAAAAGCACACAAGCTTGAGCAGCAATAGCCACGCGAATAGTGTCATCAATTTTAATGCCTTGGTAGCCAACAAAGTTTTTTTCATCTAAGAAAATATTAATGTGTCCATGTAGCTGTCTTTTTAGGTCATCTGGTAATTTTGAATAAAGTGCAAAATGACGGTTAAGAATGTCAATCCATTCGTGTGGGAACTCTTTTTTATAGAGTTGTGAGCGTCTGCGTTTTTTTGGAATCTTAGCTAAATAAAATGCAAATGCAATTATGGCTAAGAGTGCAATAAAATAAAGTAATAACTGTGAATCCATTAATTTTCAAAACCGTTGTTAAATATAGTGTTTGCAGTTGGGTCTACAAAAGGCACAATGCAAGTTGGAGAGGAGTTTGCTGCAATTCTTCCTGTAATTTGAGTGATGACTGTAGGATGGAAGTTTTCATTGCTGATTCCACAACCTGCACCACTTGCACCACTTACATGGCAATAACTCATAATTGTGCCCTTGCCGCCAACAGGGCAAGAAGTGGCTCCACTATAACATCCTGCTTCTGCATTGTAGCATTGGTCGACAGGGGTGTTGTAACAATGAGTGTGAGGAGAGCCAAAGTTATGCCCTAATTCATGCCCAACAAACTGTGAAACAAAACCGACGCTTAAGCTGCTACCCATTCTATTAACGCTATAACTGCCCGGTGTTTGCGAGCCTTGCTGAAACCCATCATTACATAACAAATTCAGCCATGCAATTCCAGAAAAGCTATTGCTAGCGATGTTTTGACCACTCAATAGCAGTGCAAAATCTCTATCAATAGCTGTTTGATTAACGCGCCACTCTTCACCAAAATCGGATAAATAAGTTGAAATATTGGGTTCGGGAAGGTAAGGGTCGGGTGAAGTTCTTAAGAAGGCATCACCAATTAATAATCGTGTAGCAAAATCTCTTTCAAAATAGACATTCATATTAACAAATAAAGTTGTGATAAAAGTCATGGCTGTTGTTGTGTTATTGCCTTTTCCTAACATCCACTCGTTGTCGGTATCAACAGCAATGACTGCTTGGTAGTTTATTGCACCTGCTGGTGCATGTGGTGCTTGTATTGAGTTGTTGCCTAAATCGATTGTGGATAATGCTGGCTGATCATCCATTTTAGTTGAACACTGTTTAGTTACTTCTGTATTCTGTGTGTGCTCTTGTTGCATCTTTACTGATAAACTCGTGTGGATATTGCCAATAATATCCAAGCTTATCCCTGCTTTGTTGTAATAGCCATGTGTTTCTCCAGTCTCAGGATTAACCACTAATGCAATGCCATTGATAATTGATGAGTAAGCAACAAGATTTGGTCTTTTTAGTTCTTTGCTGCCCTTGGAAGTGACTTGGTAGATTTTGGCATTCTTTGCAAAAACATCGTACTTTTTTAAAATTATAGGTATCAGAGAAGTGTCATTTTTAATTTGAATAGATGTGACAGGAAAGTTTTTTATTGTGATACTTTCTTCTGCATTAATAAAATGGTTAATGTCATCTTTATTCAACTTCCAAATACTTTCGTGAATGTTTGCTGGGGAAGATGATTTTTGGTTATTCAAGATTAAACTTTTTTGTTTATTTATGTTTTTCAGGCTAAAGTCTTGTGCTTCAAGGTTAGCTGACAAGAGTAAAAAGAAATAAATAATAGTTATAATGGATTGTTTAGTTGTATTCATGAGCCTAGTATCAAGTATTGTTATTTGCTAGTATATGATAAAATAGCTTTATGTTTAATTTCTTATAATAAGTTGTTTAAATTTGTGACTGTCATCACGATTTTTTTAGTTTATGTGAAAATCTGTCAACCTCTTTGGTTTGGTGACGTTAAAGGTTGCATATTTCCAATAAAAGGTGCTGTATGCAATCAAATCGTCGAGAATTTATTAAACAAGCCTCAGTCATTGGGCTAGGCGTTGGAGCATTATCGCTGACATTAACGCCAACTGATCTTATGGCAGTCAATAATTCAGAAAATGTTTTGCCCGATGTCTCAGCTTATACGCATTTATTAAATCGAACAAGTTTTGGTGTTAATCAAGAGTCCATGAGAATGATTAAAAGGCTTGGGTATCGGAAATATATTGAGCAACAACTCAACCCTGATGCAATTGATGACTCGCAACTTGAGGCATATATAGATGAATACTTGCCAACGGTGAATCAATCAATAGCACAGACACGTTTACAAGTAAGAAATGATGAAATAAGACGTTTACAAGTTGCTGATGAATTAACCATGGCGACTTATTTGCGGGCAATTTACAGTAAAAAACAATTGTTGCAAGTAATGGTGGAATTTTGGAACAACCATTTTAGTGTTTATCACCTAGATGGACCTGTTGTATTTTTAAAAACTCAAGAAGACAAAGAGGTTATGCGTCCTTTGGCTTTATCCAGTTTTTCACAGTTGCTTCATGCCAGTGCCAAAAGTCCAGCCATGATTTATTATTTGGATGGTTATGCCAGTACCAAGGAAGCACCCAATGAAAATTATGCACGCGAGTTAATGGAATTGCATACATTAGGTGTAGATGGACCCTATACACACCATGATATTGATGAAGTCGCTCGCTGTTTTACGGGTTGGCAAATAAACCAACGCAATGGTAAGTTTCGATTTAACCGCAGAGATCATGACAATGATGAAAAAATTGTGTTAGGGCATGAAATAGCTAAATCAGGAGGTGTTTTTGATGGAGAACAAGTTCTGGATATTTTAGCAACTCAACCGGCTACGGCAGCATTTATGGCAAAAAAATTATGCCGGCATTTTATTGCTGATTACCCTAGTGATGCAATTATTGAATCCACAACTGATGCTTTTATTGACTCTCAGGGTGATATTAAAGCCTGTTTACGCCATATTTTATTGTCGGATGAATTTATCAATTCACAGAATCAAAAATTAAAACGCCCATTTCATTATATGGTATCCGTTACTCGCTCACTAAATGTAAAGTTTAGTGATAGACGCTCTGTTCGTGCCACACGACAAATGTTTGATTCATTAGGTCAGCGTCCATTCTTTTGGCAATCACCCGATGGTTATCCTGATGTTGCTAGTTATTGGGAGTCCACTACAGGTATGCTATTTCGTTGGAATTTTGTCAATGATGTCAGCTTTGAAAACTTTCCCGGCTATCAATATAGGTTGGAAAGTTTAATTGCTCAACCGCATACGCCTGAAAATATTTATCGGCAAATCACTGAAAAAATAATATTCAGAAAAATGAGTGCTTATGATGAGAGTATTTTGTTTGATTATTTATATGATGGAGCAGAAAATAATAAGGTTTCACCAATAAAAATACAAGGGGCTTTAGCCTTAGCTATGGGCTCACCTTATTTTCAACTAAACTAGGAGAATTGATATGCATACAAGAAGAAGTTTTTTACAAATAGGTTCGAGTAACAAAGTTGAAAATAAAAATGCAGATATATTAATTTATGTATTTCAACGTGGTGCTGCAGATGGTTTGAATTTGGTTGTGCCTTATGGTGATGAGAACTATTATGCCAATAGACCTAGTATCGCTATTGCCAAACCAAATAGTTCTGAAGGTGCTGCATTGGATTTAGATGGTTTTTTTGGTTTAAATCCCGCATTGTCAGCTTTGTTGCCAATCTATCAGAGTAATGATTTGGCAATGGTTCATGCCTGTGGATCGCTTAACTCTAGTCACTCTCATTTTAAGGCTCAAGATGATGTTGATCGAGGTGCACTTAATCAAGATATCAACTCAGGCTGGTTAGCTCGTTATGCTAACTCTTATGAAAATAATGATTCAACAGCTTTTAAATCAGTGGCATTGAGTAAGTCTATTCCTAAAAGTTTGTCGAGTGCAGAACAGGTTGTTGCATTGGATAACATTGCTAGCTTTGTTATAAAAGCACCAGAATCTGAAAGCGTTGATATACAAAATAATTTATTGACACTCTTTGCCGGTGCAACGAGCTTAGATAAGGTTGCTCAAGCTACTTTTAATGGCCTTGAGGAAGTGGCTTCGATTAATCCAGAAGATTTTCCCGTTGAGAATGATGCCACTTATCCCAGCAGTGGATTTGGTAATCGCTTTAAAGACTTGGCTTTGCTGATTAAATCAGGCATTGGTGTGGAGATGGCTAGTATTGATATTGGTGGTTGGGATACGCACAACGATGAAAATACAGCACTAACACCTTTAGCACAAGATTTTGCCGAAACTTTAGCCACTTTTTATACCGATATGGGTGATAGAATGCAAAATATTACCATTATTGCTTTGACTGAATTTGGGCGACGAGTGGCTGAAAATGGTTCGGGTGGAACTGATCATGGCACAGGAAATGTTGCCTTTGTTATGGGAGGAAGTGTTAACGGTGGTCAAGTATTTACTGATTGGCCTGGTTTACGCGCAGAAGATTTAGTTGGTCCTGGTGATTTGTTGCCAACCACTGATTATCGCACTGTTATTGCAGAACTGATGGAAAAACGCATGAATTATACGAATTTTGAAGAGTTGTTTCCCGATTTTGAAGTGCCAGAATATTTAGGGATATTTAAAAATTAGACGACTTTGTTTGGTGAATTAATTTACAAAAACATAAGCTGAGCTACAATAAGTCTTAATTGTTAGGAAAAATATTTATGTCACCTATTCACCAAGCTCTCAAGCCATCCAAAATCCTCTGCGTAGCAAGAAACTATGTCGAACATATCAAAGAATTGGATAATGAGGTTCCAACTCAACCCGCTATTTTTATGAAGCCGTCTTCGGCTATTGCTGATGAAATATACTTTAATGCCTTAGACTCAATTCATTATGAGAGTGAGCTGTGTTTTATCATCAAAGACAGTAAACTTAGTGAGGTGGGGTTCGGTTTGGATTTGACTAAACGAGAGATTCAATCGCAATTAAAAGCCAAAGGGTTGCCTTGGGAGCGAGCCAAGGCTTTTGATGGTTCGGCAGTTTTTAGTACATTTGTTGCCTTTACTGGTGAAGTTAAAGACCTTCGCTTAGAGCTGTTTATCAATGATGAACTTGTTCAGCAAGGTGGTTGTGAACTAATGCTGTACCAACCTGAGGAAATCTTAAGCGAAATACAAAGTTTTTGTACACTGGTTGATGGTGATATCATCATGACAGGCACACCAAAAGGTGTGGGTGAAATTCATAAGAATGATAAATTTGTCGGTAAAATATTTTCTAAACAGGATTTGCTTGTAGAAAAGTTGTGGATAGTTAAATGAATTCAAGCGTTGAAAAGGTTGTCAACTCTTACCCCGAGGAAATCCAAGATAAGATTTTGCAATTAAGACAGCTTATCTTTGATGTAGCAAAAGAGTTAAATTTATCCCTGATAGAAACCCTTAAATGGAATGAACCCAGTTATTTAACCGATGGTGGTAGTACTGTTCGCATTGCTTGGAAAAAAGCATTTCCTGCCCAATTTGGTATCTATTTTAATTGCAAAACCAGTCTGATAGAAACTTTCAAAGAAATTTGTCCACAAAAACTCTCCTTTGAAGGCAATCGAGCCATTATTTTTGAATTAGATGATGAGATTCCTAAACAAGAACTCAAAACCTGTATTGCTTTATCTCTGAATTACCATGCACTAAAACATCTCCCTTTGCTTGGCGTTTAACGCTTTATTTACGATTTCTTAATACCGTGTTCACGAAAACTTAAGTATACCTTAATTTTTTTTTAACTCTAATTTAATGCACCTAGCACTACAATCTCAGCCGTCAAACAATTCTGTTTGGCACTTAACATTGAGATATTAATTATGAAATTAAAAACACTAATTCTGGCTTCAAGTTTAGTCACCAGTTTGACGACTTTGGCAAATGATGAGATTGACTATACATGGTTGGAAATTAATTATACAAATCTACAATCAGATATATTTGGAAGTAACTATTTTATAACATTGGATGGTTCATATGCCATTAATGATGACTTTTATTTGTCCGCTGATTTTTCTCAAGCGAATCAAAATTCAGGTTCAAGCTTTGAAAATTCTTACAGATTCAGTTTAGGTTTTAATAAAGCGATAGCAGATAAAACTGACTTTTATGCTGAACTTGGTTATAGATGGTATGATTCAAATAGTAATGGAGGCATTTTAGCAACGATTGGAACGAGAACTATTTTGTCGGACAAATTTGAACTAATTACGGCTCTTGACTATCAGGATTATAATGTCAGTGGGTTTGGTGATTATATTGATGGATTAAATGCCGCAGATGAAGGCTTTAGTTTAGGTGTTAGTGCTCTTTATAAATTTAATAAAAACTCATCACTGCATTTTGGTCTTAAAGAAAAAGCATCAAATGTGTCTCCAACTATCGGTTATCGATATAGTTGGTAAATAATTACATTTTGTTTTATGAGTTTCGCTATAATGGCGAAACTCAATTAAAAAACAATAAATGACCTTCAACGGTAAAGAATTTGCTCAACAGTTGCCACCAAAACCTGGTATTTATCAGATGTTTGATAAACGCGATAAGGTTATTTATGTGGGCAAAGCTTTAAATCTAAAAAACCGTGTAACAAGTTATTTTTCTGGCAAAGCCAAAGACCGTAAGACCATGGCGTTGGTTGCTATTGTGGCTAATATGCGTTTTAGCATTACACGTAACGAAGGTGAGGCGTTGATTTTAGAAAATCAACTCATCAAACAACATAAGCCCAAATACAATGTCTTACTTAAAGATGGTAAGAGTTACCCTTATATTTATTTGTCAGAAAATGACGATGAGTTTCCGTTGTTAGAGTTTCGGCGTGGCTCAAAAAAAGGCAAGGGGCGTTATTTTGGACCATTTCCTAGTGCACAAGCAGTTCGACACACCTTAAACCATTTGCAAAAACTATTTAAAATCAGGCAGTGCAATAACAGTACCTATGCCAATCGTTCACGTCCCTGTTTGCAATACCAAATAAATCGTTGCTCGGCTCCTTGTGTTGGTTTGGTGACACAAGAGGAATACAAAAAACAACTGCATTACACCAAAGAATTTTTAGCAGGAAAATCAATTCAAGTAATTCATGAATTAGTTGAGTCTATGAATTGTTATTCGCAAGCCTTGGACTTTGAGAAAGCTGCCCAAATTCGTGATCAAATAAAAGAGTTGAAAACAATTCAATCTCAACAAGTGGTTGAATCCAAATCGACTCTCAATATTGATCTCTTTAGTGTGGCGCATGAGTTAGGTTTATTTATTGTTACTTTATGTGCAGTCAGAGGAGGGCAAATGCTGGGGCATCGGAATTTTTACCCGAAAGTACCCAAAGACAATAAAGACGATGAAGTCTTATCGGCTTTTATAACCCAATATTACCAAGACAAACCTGTACCACCCTTGATTATAATTAACAAAGAATTAGAAGATAAACAATGGATTGCCAATGCCTTATCACAAATAGCACAAGCCACGATCAAGTTAAGTGACAAGCCAAGAGGCGATAGAAAAAAAATGCTAGAGTTGAATAATCTCAATATGACCAATGCACTAGAATTGTATGTAGCTAAAAAAGCAAATTGGCAACACAAATGGCAAACATGGGTGACACAAGTCGGATTAAAAAAACCACCAAATCGAGTCGAGTGTTTTGATATTTCGCATGTGTTTGGCGAAAAAACACGCGCATCCTGTGTGGTTTTTGATGGTAATGGCGTCAAGAAAAACATGTACCGCAATTATAAAATTTCAGGTATAACAGGCGGTGATGATTATGCTGCCATGCGTCAAGTGATTCAAAAACGACTTGAATCTATTAAAAAGCACAAATACGATTTACCTGCTGTTTTCTTAATTGACGGTGGTAAGGGACAAGCCAATCAAGCCTTGAAAATTTTGAACGAAAACAATATCAAAGGCATCGAAATCATCGGCATTGCCAAAGATGAAAACCGTACAGCAGGCGAAGAGCGCTTATTCGTGTTATCCCAGAATATCATGATAAAACCAGAGTCAAGCTCTTTGCTTTCACACATGACTCAATTTATCCGCAACGAAGCCCATCGTTTTGCCATCACAGGGCATAGAAAGGCTCTTGCTAAGTCGCGTAAAAAGTCATTACTCGAAGGCATTGATGGCATCGGTGAAAAACGCCGAGCCGATTTACTCAATCATTTTGGCGGTTTGCAAGGATTAAAAAAAGCTAGTATTGATGATTTGCAAAAAATCAAAGGTATTAGTCAAGAAATTGCCAATAGGCTTTATAAGTACTTGCATTAATTTTTGAATGCAACAATAACAGGTCGCCCAAATCCAAATAGTTTGTTTTTATGTGGTTGGTATATATTACATTCTTGAAATCCAGCGCTCTTTAGTCGTTGAAGAATATCAATGCCGTAATTTCGATAACAAAACACCTTATTGTAGCCACGTAAACTATCTGAATGGTATTCTGGGGTTAGTGTGTTTTTTCTAATGCCGTTAATTAATTGAGTTCTTTCAACTGTTTTAGTGTGTAAATTAATCGGTACTGTAAAGAGAAAAAAGCCTTTGGGTTTGAGAACTCGGTAAACTTCTGCAAAACCTTTGTCGTCATTTTCTACATGTTCAAAGACTTCAAGTGAAGTACAAATGTCAAAGATTCCATCTTCAAATGTTAATGATTCAACATTCTGGCACAACACGCCATCAAAACAAGTGCCTGTTTGGATGTTGTCAAAGTATTCGCTCAATGTAAGTTGTGTTTTTTGTTTCTTAAGGAAATTAACAAAGGCTCCTCGTGAAGATAACTCATACACACTTTTATTGCTTATTTCAGGGATATGTTTTTTAAGGGCAAGACCTAGAGATTGTACAACTGGCGATGCAAAACATCGAAGGCATCTAACTGCCATTTCATCGTTGTTGATTTTTATTTGTATTGGACATCCACAAAGTATGCACTTTTCTAATTTAATCGAAAAATGCCGAAGACTAAAATTTTGTAGATTGTAAACAAATTTAGCAAGCATTATTTTTCAGCACAAATCAATATCTGTTCGCCACCAAGATAGGCATATTTTTCTGACCAGTAGAGTAATAAATAGGCATCTTTAAAGCCGACATTTCGGAGTTCTGTTAAAATATCCCAGCCGAAGGTGTAAAAACTTAAGCAGCCAGTTTTGGATACGGGATTGCCATGGTATTCAGGTTTTGTTAGATGTTTAATTTTGCCTTCTTCTATCGTTGCTCTGATGAGATGTCTTTTAGAGTTGATGTCAAAAGGAACAGAAAAAAGTAACGTTCCATTTGGCTTTAGTGTTCTGTAAATTTCTTTTAGAGCCATTTTGTAATTAGGTACATGCTCTAGGCAGTCAAATGAAAGAGTAAAGTCAAATGAGTTCTCTGGATAAGTTAGTTTGGTTAAATCTTGGTGATTCAGTGACTGCATAAAATTACGAAAATAGAGTTTAACTTTTGTTGCCACAGAGCAGTCGTTCAAATATTCACTCAGATAAAGGTTGTGGTATTTTTTGCCCATCCATTTTGCGAGTATGCTGAATTGCTCAGTCATATAGATGTTGTCATTTGTCTTTGCTTTAAAATAGGACTCAAGAATATGTATGCATCCACGTACTCTGTTATTGAGATGAGTTTTGTTGCACACTAAGCGTTCTCTAAAATTAATTTCATTATGGTTGGCATACTGTGAATCAATAAGGAATTGGCTATTTTTTTGAGCAGTCCAGGAGTAGCCGTCTAACAAAAACTCTTCATGCGTGAGAAGCTTGTCTTGCAATTTGTTTTCTAGTATTTTTAAAAGTTGATTGTTTTTAAAGTTAGATTCTTGGTGTGTAATGTAGTCTTCATGGCTATGAAGTTTGTTGATATGCATTGTGGCTACGTAGTTTTAGACGATAATTAAACCTATTATACTTGATAATCACCAATAAAGCTTACTCAAAATAAAGTAAACAGTCTTTGATTAGTTGTTGCTTGTCTTGATATAATAGAGCAATCATATAATTTGACGGAAATAACATGACAAATATCGCATTTATAGGCCTGGGTAACATGGGCGGACCCATGGCTGAAAATTTAATCAAAGCAGGGCACAATCTTACTGTTTATGATTTAAACAAAGATGTTGTGGCAAAGGCTGTGCAAGCAGGTGCAAAAAAAGCAGACTCTGCTATTGCTGCTTTAACCAATGCGAAAGTTATTATTTCGATGTTGCCTAATGGTTCAATTGTCAAGTCACTTTATACGGGTAAAAATGGTTTAATCAACCACATCTCCAAAGATGTTTTGGTTATTGATAGCTCTACAATTGCTGCAGATGATGCGCGCCATGTTGCCACTGCCTGTAAACTAAAGGGTATAAATATGGTGGATGCACCTGTTTCTGGGGGAACAGCTGCTGCAATAGCTGGCACATTAACTTTTATTTGTGGTGGTGAAGTAGAGGCTTTTGAAAAAGCAAAGCCAATACTTGATGCCATGGGCAAAAACATTTTTCATGCTGGTGCCTCAGGTGCTGGGCAAGTAGCCAAAATTTGCAACAATATGTTATTGGCTGTGCATATGATTGGAACTGCGGAGGCATTAAATATGGGAACAAGACAAGGTTTGGATGCAGGTGTTTTATCTGAAATCATGAAAGCTTCTTCTGGCAATAACTGGTCGTTGCAAGTGTATAATCCATACCCTGATGTTATGCCAAACGTGCCATCAAGCAATGATTATCAAGGTGGCTTTATGACCAATCTTATGAGTAAAGATTTGGGTCTGGCGCAGGAGCTCGCTAGTAAATCACACAGTCCCATTCCATTAGGAGCAGCTGCTGGTCAGTTGTATGAATTACATAAATACAATGGTCAAGGGACAAAAGATTTTTCGAGCATTTTGCAAATGTTGCAAGAAAAGAGCTGATTTAACCATGAAATTTCAACAACTTCCTTGTTGGATAAACTGCTTTACAGTATAATCCCGCGGCTTTTCGCTTGTTTTGCGAGAAAGTAAATCCTGCATCATGCTAAATGGTTTAACTGGGTGCCAATTTTTATTGGTTGTTAATCAAGCATGAATGCATAGTTTATAACCCTTAAATTAGGAAAATTAATAATGGCTAATATTAGCATAAAACAGCTGCTGGAAGCTGGTGTACATTTTGGACACAATACCAGATATTGGAATCCAAAAATGGATCAATACATTTTTAGTTCTAAAAACAAAATTCATATCATTGACTTATCCAAGACTGAAAAACTAATGAAAGACGCTTTAAACTACGTAAGCTCTTTGGCTTCGCGTCGTGGAAAAGTAATGTTTGTTGGTACTAAGCGTTCAGCTGGTAAAGTCATGAAACAAGAAGCAATTCGTTGTGGCATGCCTTATGTGACTAACCGTTGGTTAGGTGGCATGATGACTAACTACAAGACTGTAAAACAATCTATTAACCGTATTCGTGACATTGAAGCAATGAAAGCTGATGGTCGTATGGACAAGTTAATCAAGAAAGAACAGTTAAAGCACGAAAGAGAGTTAATCAAACTAGAAAAATCTTTAGGCGGAATCAAAGACATGGCTGGTGTTCCAGATGCAATGTTTATTGTTGACACTAAGCATGAGTCAATTGCGATTAAAGAAGCAAAAACATTAGGTATTCCTGTTATTGCTGTTGTTGATACAAACAATTCATTTGAAGGCGTTGATTATATCATTCCTGGAAATGATGATGCAATGAAGGCAATTAAACTATATGCATCAACTTTTGCAGATGCAGTATTAGAAGGAAGAGCTTCAATGCCAACTCCTAGTGATGCGGAAAAAGTTAAAAAAGAAGCTAAAAAAGCGGCAGCTCCTGCTAAGAAAGACGAAGCAAAAGCAGCTTCTGCTGAAAAAGTAGAAGAAGCTAAAGTTGAAGCAAAGACTGAAGTAAAAGAAGAAGTTAAGAAAGTAACAAAGAAAAAAGTTGCTAAGAAAAAAGTAACAAAGAAAAAAGTTGCTAAGAAAACTGAAGATTAATATCTTTTTTTGATACGTTATTAAGGGCAAGCATTGCTTGTCCTTAACTAAATTTTAAATATATAAACGGGCAGTTGCTCGTAAACGATGAGGATTTAAACATGAGCGTTACAGCTTCAATGGTTAAAGAATTAAGAGAACGTACCGGCGCTGGTATGATGGAATGTAAAAAAGCATTAGTTGCTTCAAATGGAGATGTTGAAGTAGCTATCGAAGAAATGCGTAAATCTGGTGCTGCAAAAGCAGCTAAAAAATCAGGTCGTGTTGCAGCTGAAGGTGTTGTGAAAATCATTATTTCCGATGATGGCAAAAAAGCCACAATAGTTGAAATCAACTCAGAGACCGACTTTGCTGCAAAAGACGCGCAGTTTTTGGCATTTACAGATAAAATTGCAACTCAGGCTGCGGCATTAGGTACAGATGATGTTGAGCAATTGTTGGTATCAGAAATTGATGGTGATAGTGTTGAAGCAATTAGAACCGCATTGATTGCTAAGATTGGTGAAAACATTCAAATTCGTAGAATTTCACAATTGTCTGCTGATCAAGGTGTGTTTGGTCATTACATACATGGTGTAAAAATTGGCGTAGTTGTCAATGTTTCTACAGATAATACTGATTTAGCAAAAGATTTAGCTATGCATATTGCGGCAGTTAGCCCAGAATTCATTGCTGAAAAAGATGTTCCTGCAGATGTTATTGCTAAAGAAAAAGAAATTTTAATTGCGCAAGTTGCTGACAGTGGTAAGCCACCAGAGATTGTTGAAAAAATGATTGGCGGCCGTTTACGTAAATTTTTAGCAGGTATTACATTATATGGACAACCATTTGTTAAAAACCCAGATATGAGCGTTGAGAAATTGTTGAAGTCAGAAGGGTCAGACGTGGTATCCTATGCTCGCATGGAAGTAGGCGAAGGCATAGAAAAGAAAGAAGATAATTTTGCAGAAGAGGTTATGGCACAAGCCCGTGGCGAATAATTCTTCAAAATTTAAACGTATCCTTCTCAAACTCAGTGGTGAAGCATTGATGGGCGAGGAGGATTACGGTATCGACCCAAAAGTTATCAATCGAATTGCTACCGAAATTCATGAGATTCATGAAATGGGAGTAGAAATTGGTATCGTTATTGGTGGAGGAAATATATTCCGTGGTGCTGGTCTTGCCAAGTCAGGTATTGATCGCGTTACTGGTGACCACATGGGCATGTTGGCAACCGTGATGAATTCGTTAGCATTACAAAATGCTATTGAAAAAGCTGGCTCTAAAGTTCGAGTTATGTCAGCCATACAAATTCATGAAGTCTGTGAAGATTATATCCGTCGTAAAGCCATTAGACATTTAGAAAAAGGCAATATTGCTGTTTTTGCAGCAGGCATTGGTAATCCGTTTTTCACTACTGATTCAGCGGCCTCCTTAAGAGCAATAGAAATTGACGCGGAAATTGTTTTGAAAGCTACCAAGGTTGATGGAGTTTATTCTGCTGATCCAGTGACTAATCCTGGTGCTGTTAAATATGATGAGTTGTCTTATGATGAAGTCATTGAAAAAAAGCTGGCAGTGATGGATACAGCGGCAGTGGTCTTGTGTCGGGATCAAGGCATGCCATTGAGGATTTTTAATATGGGTGCTTCTGGAGCATTGATGAAAATCATTCAAGGTGAAAGCATAGGAACAATCGTAAAAAACTAGTGTCAAAGGCACTGTTTCAACTCGTAAAATTAGGTGTAATAGTATGATAAATGAAATTTTAGATGATGCAAAAGTGAGAATGGGTAAGAGTGTTGAGTCATTAAAAAGTGAATTAACCAGTGTCAGAACAGGTCGTGCAAATACGGCTTTACTCGATGGAATCTCTGTTGATTATTATGGCAGTGCGACCCAATTAAGTCAGGTAGCAAATGTAGCCGTATCTGATGCACGAACACTAACCATTACACCGTGGGAAAAAGAAATGGTTGCCCCCATTGAAAAAGCAATCATGCAATCATCATTGGGTCTAAATCCAGTCAGTGCAGGAATGGTTATTCGTTTGCCTTTACCTCCATTGACAGAAGAACGCCGTAAAGAAATGGTCAAATTAGTTCATTCGTTAGGTGAAAACTGCAAGGTTGCCATTAGAAATATCCGCCGTGATGCCAATCATTCTTTTAAAGTGATGCAGAATGATAAAGACATTACCGAAGATGAGCAGCATAATGCTGAAGATAGCGTTCAAGATATAACCAATACTTTTGTTGGTAAAGTTGATGAAGTGGTCAAAGTTAAAGAAGAAGAATTGATGGAAATATAGTTCTTTTAGAACTATATCATTCGTTTTGTCTATAGAAATCTCAAAAGTACCCAAACATATTGCTATTATCATGGATGGCAATGGTCGTTGGGCTACCCAAAGAAATAAATACCGAACATCTGGACACAAAGCAGGTGTAAATTCGGTGAGGAAAACCATAAAACAAGCATCAGAAATTGGGGTGCAATGGTTGACACTGTTCGCCTTTAGTAGCGAAAATTGGCAGAGACCTGAAAAAGAAGTATCAATGCTGATGGAATTATTTACACGGGCATTAAAAAAAGAAGTACCAGAACTACATGAAAATGGCGTTCGTTTAAGCTTTATTGGGGACTTGTCAAGATTTTCAGATGGCTTGCGTAAACGTATGAAAACTGTAGAAAGCTTAACAAAGAATAATAGGAAAATGGTTCTGACCATAGCAGTCAACTATGGTGGACGTTGGGATATCGTTCAAGCAGCACGCCATTTAGCATTGGCTTTACAAAATGGACGGATAAAAGAGTCAGAAATTACTGAAGAATCATTTGAACGGTTTTTATCATTAAATAATGCTCCGCATCCTGATTTGTTGATAAGAACAGGTGGAGATCAACGCATGTCAAATTTTTTGTTATGGCAAGCAGCCTATGCAGAACTCTATTTTACCCAAACATTATGGCCTGACTTCGATGAGTCAAGTCTGAACCAAGCTGTAGAGGAATACTATAATCGTGAAAGAAGATTTGGTAAAACTCCAAAGCAAGTAAAGGAAGAAAGTTAAATGCTTAAACAAAGAATACTCACCGCACTATTATTAGCTCCTGTTGTTATAGTGATTATTTTAAAAGGTGATGAACAGATTTTTACCTTATTTGCTGCATTTTTGGCTATGATGGTTGGGTATGAATGGTTTCAATGCGTTAAAAAAAGCTCAATAAACTCATTAGTTATGTCGGCATTGGTGGGTATAAGTATTATTTTTATAAATAAAGCCAGTTTTATTGAAATTGATGTTGTACGAATTCTCATTGCTGCTTGCGTAATTTGGCTGATTTGTTTCATATGGTTGTTTAAACCTCATGAAGGCAAGGAAAAATATGCAAAAAAATATGCCTTAGGTGTTGGTGTGTTATTGTTATTTGGCGCATCACTTATTTCAATTCATCAACTACCACAAAATGGAGTGCAACTGACCCTAGGTTTATTTATACTTGTTTGGGTTGCTGATATTGGCGCTTATGTTTCAGGTAAAACTTTTGGCAAGCACAAGCTGGCTCCACAGGTTAGCCCTGGTAAGACTATCGAAGGGATGGTTGGTGGTCTTTTGTTTACTGCTATTTATGGCGCTATTATTGCTTCTTGGTTGGGTTATAACTGGAAGTATTTTGTAGTATTTTTCCCTTTAATAACTGTTATTTCGGTTATTGGAGATTTGTTTGCTAGTTTGTTAAAGCGACACAACAATATCAAAGACAGTGGTTTCTTATTACCTGGTCATGGTGGCTTTTTAGATCGCTTTGATTCATTAATTGCTGCTACACCTTTCTATTTTGCTTTCATCCATTATATTTCATGATGACAAGTCCAAAAAATGTCGTTGTTTTAGGTGCAACCGGCTCTATTGGAACCAGTACATTAGATATAATAGCTCGACACCCTGATAAATTTAATGTTCTGGCAATCAGTGGGCATAGTAATGTCTATAAGCTTGCTGAATTGGCGCAAAAGTTTAAACCAAAATTTGTAGTAATTTCCGATAGCAATAAATACAGCCAACTATCTGATTTAATAGGTAATGGTAGTACCGTATTAGCAGGGGCTCAGGAATTGGAAACAATTTGTCAATTGGATGCTGTTGATATGGTTGTTGCTGGTATTGTAGGGTCAGCAGGAATGCAACCTGTTTTGGCAACAGTCCAAGCAGGAAAGACCTTGTTGCTTGCCAATAAAGAAGCGTTGGTTTTGGCAGGTGAACTGGTTATGAAAGCGGCACAAGATAATAATGCATCCATTATTCCTTTAGATAGTGAGCATAATGCTATATACCAATGCTTGCCTGACTCCTATCGTTGCGGCATAACACCAAAGAACCTAAATAAGATCATTTTAACTGCATCGGGAGGTCCTTTTTGGAATAGGGAAGTGTCGACTTTTGCTGAAATATCACCAGATGAAGCGTGTGCCCACCCCAATTGGGATATGGGACGAAAAATATCGGTGGATTCTGCCACTTTGATGAATAAAGGTTTGGAAATCATCGAAGCTCACTGGCTATTTGGTTTAAACGAAAAAGACATAGATGTTCATGTTCACCCTCAAAGCATAATTCATTCGATGGTATGTTATAAAGATGGATCAGTTTTAGCTCAGTTAGGAGAGCCTGATATGCGTATTCCCATAGCTAATGGACTTGGTATGCCAGAACGAATAACCTCTGGTGCTAATATGTTGGATTTGTTACAAAGAGATGATTTGCAGTTCTTTGCTCCTGATTATATAAAATTTCCTTGTCTAGCATTAGCAAAGCAGGCAATAAAAACAGGAGGGACATCCATGGCTATTTTAAATGCGGCTAATGAAATAAGTGTTGAGGCATTTTTGAGTAATCAAATTTCATTTACTGCTATTGCCAAAATAAATGCAAAAATCATGACTAATGCCACTGTATCTCAAGTTGATAATGTCGCACAATTGTTGCAATTAGATGAAGAAGTACGTGCCAATGCACGTCAAATGGTAAAACAATATGCTTGAGTTTATAAGTTCGATTTGGTGGATGTTGGTGACACTTGGGGTGTTAGTGACGTTTCATGAGTTTGGTCATTTTTGGGTTGCACGTAAATTCGGTGTACATGTCTTAAAGTTTAGTGTTGGCTTTGGCAAGTTTTTTTGGTCAAGAATTGATAAAAAAGGGACGGAAATTGGGTTTGCTCCCATTCCTTTAGGGGGCTATGTCAAAATGCTTGATACGCGAGATCCCGCCATCAATCATTCAGATTTCGAATATTCTCAAACCTATAATTCAAAACCGATTTGGCAACGTGCATTAATTATGTTTGCAGGCCCTGCTTTTAATTTTGTTTTGGCAGTCCTGCTTTTTTGGGGGATGTTTATCTATGGTAAAGATGAGATTAAACCTATATTAGGTGAGCCAACAAAGTTATTGTTACAGGCGGGAGCTAAAAAGCAAGATCAAATTGTTAGTATCAATGGTTACCCAGTTAAAACTTGGCAAGATGTAACTTTGGAATTGGTTACCGAAAGTTTAGATAGGAAGGACATTGAGTTAACGGTGCTGCGAAACAACAATGAAGTTAAACATTTGAAGTTGGAATTGTCAAAACTGCCAGAAGACTCTGATGAAACTAAGGTTTTTGAAAATGTTGGACTTAAAGCCTGGCGTATACCTTTGCAGAATCGAGTTTACACTCTAGCACCAGGAAAACCTGCAGAATTAGCAGGAGTTGAAAAGGGAGATAGAGTCATTGCTGTTAATGGAGAGGAAACAAAAGACTGGTATGATGTTGTTACACTTTTAAATAAACACATTGATAGCGAAATTAATTTAACTATTTTACGAAATAATAATACTTTAAATGTTATTATTGCCCACGCAGTTGATGATGAATCAGGCACAAGGCGAATTATTGGTATAGGGCAGCAGCCTCCAAGCGAAACTGATAAGGAATATTATCGTTCATTGGTGTTTAGTAATTCTTATGGTGTCTTTGAAGCGTTGACAACGGCCTTTAAGGAAACGTGGCGTATGACTACGGTATCTTTGAATATGATGGGTAAAATTATTACTGGTAAAGCTTCGTTAAAAAACTTATCAGGACCTATCACAATTGCTCAAGTAGCCAATGATTCGGCTTCTCGAGGAGTGGCTTGGTTTTTGGGTTTTTTGGGTTTGGTTAGTTTGAGCCTAGGAATAATTAACCTGATGCCAATTCCTATGCTTGATGGTGGGCAATTGCTGTTTTTACTCTTTGAGAAGATTAAAGGCTCTCCATTGAGCGAAGAATTTCAATTGAAAGGACAGACTGTAGGGGTGATTTTCTTACTTTGTTTCATGTCAATTGCATTTTATAACGACATTTTGAGACTTGTGTCTTAGAATAGCAAGCTGAAAATTATTGAGCCACAATTTATGTGTACTCATTCACAGAAAAGAAATTATTTATGATTAGATCTTTATTATTACTAGTATTGTTAACTTTAACATCTTCACCTTGGGCTTTTACGCCGTTTGAAGTAACTGATATTCGACTGGATGGAGCTAATAGAATTTCCCATGGAACAATATTTACTTATTTGCCAATAGAAAAAGGTGACAGAGTAACTAAAAGAAGTATTAAGCGTTCCATTAAGTCACTTTTTAGAACAGGCTATTTTAGTGATGTAAAACTTTTTCGAGAAGATGGTGACGTACTTGTTGTTAAATTGGTCGAAAGGCCTGCTATAGCTTCAATTGATATTGATGGAAATAAAGCCATTAAAACAGATGAACTTTTGAAAGGTTTAAGGAATATTGGTCTTATAGAAGGTGAGGTTTTTGACAAGTTACAATTAGAGCGTGTTCAAAATGAATTAACAAAACAGTATTTTTCTCGAGGCAAATATAATGTTGTTGTCGATGCAAAAATTAAGAAGTTGGATCGGAATCGAGTTAAAGTTAATATTGATATTGTTGAAGGAAAAGCAGCAAAAATCAAGCATATTAAAATTGTTGGTAATACAGTCTTTACCGATGAAGAGTTAATAGGTACATTCGAATCAGATACGACAAATTTTCTCTCCTGGTATTCATCAGATGATAAATATTCAAAAGAAAAACTAAATGGTGATTTAGAAAAATTAAAATCTTATTACATGGATAGAGGTTACGTTGATTTTAACGTAGAATCTGTACAAGTTTCGATTAGTCCAGACAAAAATGATATTTATATTACAGCCAATATTAACGAAGGAGAGGTTTATACTTTTGGTGAAATGAAAGTCACTGGAGAAATGGTGGTTGCCAAAGAGACATTTGAAAGATTAATGGTGACACAGGAAGGAAAAACCTTTGCACGTAATCTAACAGAAGCAAGTGCCGAACGCATGAAAATCATATTAGGCAATTTGGGTTATGCTTTTGCTGAAATAACACCAGTCCCTGAGACACATAAAGATACTCATATAGTTGATGTTGTCTATTTTGTTGATCCAGGTAAGCGTGTTTATGTAAGGAATATAAATTTTAATGGCAATATTAAAACAAAAGATGAAGTGTTAAGACGCGAAATGCGTCAGTTTGAAGGTGGCTGGTATTCAAAGGCTTTAGTGGAACGATCAAAAATTAGGTTGCAACAGAAACCTTACTTTGAAGAAGTTAAAATAGATACACCAAAAGTTCCAGGCACAGATGATCAAGTTGATGTTGAAGTAACAGTCAAAGAAAGAAACTCTGGTCAGTTTCAGTTTTCAGTGGGTTTTTCACAAGTTAGTGGTATAAATACCTCTATTTCTGTCTCATTACAAAACTTGCTAGGAACAGGTAATGCACTCTCGTTTGCCGTTAATAACAGCAGTTTTTTCAAACGTCTTAATGTCTTTTATGAAAACCCTTTTTATACGGATGAAGGAGTTAGTCGTGGATTTAGTATGGACTATTCTACTTCAAATTTTGGTGAAGCTAATATTGCACGCTTTACTTCCAATAATGGTGGATTCGGAATGCACATGAGCTTTCCCATCTCAGAGTACGATCGGGTTTTTACCAGTTTTGCCTATAAACGTAGAAATATAGAAGCGGTTTTAGGTCAAACCGCTTCCCTTATATTTAATGACTTATGTGATTTGGGTGGTTATACATATACAACTCAACCGGCATTACTAGAGGGTGTTTCTTGGGATGGTATCTCGTGTGCTCCAGAAGCGGTAGAAACGACACCTCCTGATGATCCCGGAGGTATTAGACCCGGAGAACTTATTCCGTTTCAAGTCAGAAAGGCATTTACCTTTTACACTGCCACGGCACGTTGGTCACGTGATAGCCGTAATCGATTTTTCAACCCAACACGGGGTGCATTTTACCGCTTAGGAGCTGAGTTCACTGTGCCAGGATCAACTGCTCAATTTTATAAGTTTACTGCTAAGGCCAATAGACTATTTCCATTAACTAAAAATTTAACATTATCTTTAACTGGTGAATTAGGTTATGGTGATGGCTATGGAAGTACAAAGAAGCTACCATTTTTTGAAAACTTTTTTGCAGGTGGTACACAATCATCAATTCGTGGTTACCGAGATAATACACTTGGACCAAAATCAACAATACTTGGCGATGATTTATCTGGAGACTTACCCCTAACATCCCGTCAGGGCGACCCAGTTGGTGGTAGTTTAAAGACTGTTGGTTCAGTTGAGTTAGTGTTTCCTACACCATTTGCTAAAGTTGGAAACTCTGCTCGATTAGCACTGTTTTGGGATTTTGGTAATGTTTTTAGTACTTACAATGACTTTGAAGCACGCGAGTTTAGGCACTCTGTAGGTCTTGCCTTGAAGTGGCAAGCACCTGTTGGACCGATTATTATCAACTTTGCCCGCCCATTTAACGATGATAAATTTGATGATACAGAAACAATACAGTTTGCATTTGGTAATACATTCTGATTAAATAATAACCATGAGAAAAGGGTGCAATAATAAAACCATAAGAAAAGCAATGTTTTTAATATTGTTTTTTTTTAGTGGCTATTCTTTTTGTACCAATAAAATTGGCTTTGTTGACATGGATAAGCTGATTGATAACTCTCCTCAAATTAGTAATGCTCGTGCATTGATTACCAGTGAATTTGAGTTGCAATATACTGGTATTGAACAAAAGGAAGCTGATTTAGAGCGCTTAGAGAACAGAATAACCAAGGATGGAGCAATGATGTCCCTAGCTGATTTAAAACCACTTCAAGAACGAGCGCGAATATTAGATAGGCAAATCAGGCGAGCAAAAGAAGACTTAAAAGATGCAATCAGTATCCGTAAAAATCAAATATTAAGTAAAATTCAAGATGACTTAAATAAAACAGTAGAACAATATGCAAGAGATAATGGCTATGATGCTATATTAATAAATGCTATTTTATATGTCAGTGATGAAATGAATATTACATCAGAAATACTGCAAATATTAAAACAAAAAGATAAGAATGAAAATTAGCCTCGGTGAGTTAGCACAAAGATTTAATGCTAAATCTTTAGGTAACTCCAATCACCAAGTATGTGCAGTTGCTGCATTAGATACAGCGAAAGTTCATCACATTAGTTTTTTATCCAATCTAAAATATTCATCATTGCTTGAAAGTACAAAAGCAGGTATTGTCATTCTTACTAAGGAAAATAGTGACTCTTTTCAAGGTAATCAAATCATTGCTAATGATCCTTACGTTGTCTTTGCTAAGATTGCCGCACTTTTTCAAAACTCTAAAGAACTGATTCATGAAATTCACCCAAATACAGTTGTTGCAGGTTCTGCTATTATTGGTAGTAATGTCCATATTGGAGCCTATTCAATTATTGGAGAGAATACAGTTATAGCAGATGATGCGGTTTTAGAAGCCCGTGTGACAATTGGAGATAATTGCCGTATAGGAAAGAATTGTCTAATTAAACCCAATGTTGTTATCTCAGAAGGATGTACAATAGGTGATAACGTCATATTACATCCAGGCTGCATTATTGGAGCAGATGGGTTTGGTTTGGCTAGAGATAAAGATAAGTGGATAAAAGTTCCACAACTAGGAGCGGTAGTCATAGGTAATGATTGTGAGGTTGGAGCCAATACAACCATTGACCGTGGTACAATGGATGATACTGTTTTGGAAAATGATGTACATCTAGACAATCAAATACAAATTGCCCATAATGTTAGAATAGGTGCTCATACGGTCATGGCAGGCTGTTCTGCTGTGGCAGGATCTGCCAAAATTGGAAAAAATTGTCTTATTGGAGGTGGAGTAGGTGTAATCGGGCACATAGAAGTGTGCGATAATGTGACATTACAATCTATGGCATTGGTGACACATTCCATTAAAAAACCGGGTAGTTATAGTTCAGTGTCACCATTACAAGAGACCTCAAGCTGGCGCAAAAGTGCAGTACGAATAAAACAATTAGACAAAATAGCCAAGCGATTAGCGCGTTTGGAAAAGCAAGAGAGCAAAAAATGACAGAAGAAAGTAATACATTAAATAGTGTGGAAGTCACAAAAATAATGAAACTATTGCCACACAGGTATCCTTTTTTATTAGTGGATAGAGTTATTGACTATAAACTTGGAGAACATTTAACGGCAATAAAAAATGTGACCGTCAATGAACCTCATTTTAATGGTCATTTCCCAAAATTTCCAGTTATGCCTGGTGTGTTGATTATAGAAGCTATGGCACAAGCATCAGGAATATTATCTCGCCTTGCTATTGGTGAACTAACTGATGAAGAGGATATATTTTATTTGGTGAAAGTGGATAAAGCAAAATTCACTAAGACGGTTGTTCCAGGTGATCAACTGCACTTGCACACAACAATTAAGCGTAGAATGCGAAACATGGTTCAGTATGTTTGTCAGGCTAGTGTTGATGGAAAAGTGGTCGCAAAAGCAGAATTGTTATGTGCTAGTAAAAGTTGATCATGAGTCATCTTATTCACCCAACAGCCTTAATTGATCAATCGGCACAAATTGCTGATGATGTAAAAATTGGTGCTTATACAATCGTTGAAGCAGATGTAAGCATTGGAAAAGGTACAGAAATTAAACATCATGTGACTATTGCTCGATATACAGATATTGGAGAAAATAATCGCATCTTCCAATATTCATCCATAGGCGAAGAGTCACAAGATAAAAAATACAATGGTGAACCCACACGAACACTCATTGGAAATAATAACACAATTCGGGAATATGTATCTATACACCGTGGAACAGTTGATGATAAAGGATTAACCCAAATAGGCAATGATAATTGGATAATGGCTTATGTTCATATTGCGCATGATTGTGTCTTAGCCAATAATATAATCATTGCAAATTGTGCAACTCTTGCAGGCCATGTGCATTTAGATGATTATGTTATATTAGGTGGATTTACAAAGTTACATCAATTTTGCCGCATAGGAGCTCATGCTTTTACTGCAATGGATACCAACTTCCAAAAAGATTTACCACCTTATGTGATGGCTCAAGGAAGTCCTGCAAAACCCCGTATCATCAATGCAGAAGGACTCAAACGCCGTGGTTTCAGTCAAGATGATATCACAGCCCTTAAGAAAGCCTTTCGGTTACTGTATAAATCTGATTTACGTCTGACCGATGCCTTAGAAGGAATGCAAAAGTTGGCTGATAAGCATGATTGTGTTCAATTAATGGTTGATTTCATCAACTCAAGTAGTCGCAGTATTGTTCGGTAAGAGAAAATCTAATGGAACACAATAAGTTTAGAGTTATTGTTACAGGGCGATATAAAAAGCAGATTGATATAGCTATTGCTGCAGAACGAATAGGCCTGCATTCACCCATTACACCAACGCAAGCCTTAGCACTTATTCAATCAAGAGAATCACAAGTTTTGCACGGGTCAATGGAGCATGTAAAGGCTTATGAAATCAAACGACTTTTACAAGAAAGTGGTGTAGAGATTAAACTAGAACCAGCCCAAACTTATTTTGCCCAGTCAAGTGATGAACATAATGATGAAGAGAGCAAACCTTACTTATTGGCTAGGCTGTTCAATTTTTTTAAGAAAAAGCCCAAAACTGAACAGCAAGTCGAAATAAACTGGGAAGATAAGCCCCGCTTTAATCGTAGTACCATAATCTACAGCAATAAGATAAAGCTCCCCATAGGTTTAATTTTAAAAGCGGCACTTATACTATTTGCTCTATGGTTTTTTTGGTTAAAAGCCATAACAACAGATATTTCTGGCGATGGTTTTGATGAATATGGTGATCCAATTGTTATGGTGTTTACCAATAAAAGTTGCCAGCAAGAATGTTCACAAGTCTTGGGAAATTTAAGAGTACGTAAAGTTCCTCATGAACATTATATTATCAATACAAGACTAAAAGATGATGATAAATATAAGTTATGGAAGAAGTACTCTAAAGACAGATTTCCATTTGTGATGGCAGGTAAAAACACACTAACAGATAGTAGTAATACCGGTTTAATTACATTATTGGGAACGACTTTTGGGAGTCAATATTTAACATCAATAGAAAAAGAACTCTACAGTAAACATTTTCATGAAGATGGAACGCCAAAGATAGCCATTTATTGCAAAAGTAATAATGGTGTCTGTCAACAATTGAATAGAAAGCTAAAGATAGCTAGTTTAAAATTTAGTTATATTGAGGTAGATAAATTAGACAATACCAATTCTGTGGTGGAAACCTTGGAATTAAAACAATATCCTACCATGTGGAAGGGCTATAAAAAAACTCAAGGTACAGATGTTAGTGGTATCTCATTGATGTTTGAGTAAATATAATGGGTTTTAATATAAAAACAATAGCCATAGTTGCAGGAGAAGATTCTGGTGATGCGCTTGGTGCCGAATTAATTAAGGATTTACTCCAGCTTAACCCTTATCTTGAATTTGTTGGTGTTGGTGGTGATAGAATGGTCAAAGCAGGTCTAAATTTAATCTGTTCCAACCAAGAATTTGCCATCATGGGAATTGCCGAAGTCTTTAAAAAGTTACCTAAATTATTAAAACTTCGCAAATATATTGTCAAAGAAATTAGTGCTGCAAAACCTGATGTTTTTATCGGCATAGATGCACCTGATTTGAATTTCCCAATTGAAAATATACTCAAAAAGCAGGGAATTAAAATCATCCACTATGTTAGCCCATCCATCTGGGCATGGCGACCCAAAAGAGCAATCAAAATAAGTAAATTAACAGATTTAGTTATGACCTTATTTCCTTTTGAACCGCAGTATTATGAAAAACAAGGTGGAAAAGCGGTATTTGTTGGGCATCCATTGGCGCAGAATATTTCACTAGAAATTGACAAAAAACGTGCCAAGGAACAACTGAAACTAGATACATCAAACCCAGTTCTGGCGTTATTACCAGGTTCCAGAACCAATGAGCTCAAAGCACACACTGAAATATTTATCAAAACGGCTTTGCAATTAAAGAAACAACAAGCCAAATTACAAATTATTTCAGCCAATACCAATCAACAGAAACGAGACTATATTTTAACAATAGCCAAAGAAAATAATTTAGATATTTTGATGTTTGATGATGCCACACAAGTCTTAAAAGCTTCAAATCTCGCCTTGCTTGCATCAGGTACCGTGGCATTAGAGGCAATGCTGTGCAAAACACCGATGGTTGTTGGTTATAAAATATCACCAATTACTTATGGCATTGTCAAAACATTCAACATGATGTTATTGCCCTATTACTCTCTGCCCAATGTCATCAAAGGTGATTTTTTGGTGGCTGAAGTCTTACAAAAAGACATGACAGTGACTAATTTAACTCAAGAACTGACTTTATTGCTTGATAAAGAAAAGCAAAAAAAACTAATTAAAGAATTTACCCAATTGCACAAAAGTTTGTTAAACCCCAATAATAATGCAGCCAAAGCCGTGATGAAATTTTTAAATGAGTAATTTTACAGCTGGTGTTGATGAAGCAGGCCGTGGGCCTTTAGCTGGACCTGTCACAGTAGCTGCTGTTATACTGAAAAATCCGATAGCAGGTTTGAATGATTCCAAAAAATTGAGTGAGAAGAAGCGTTTTGAGCTAGAGCCATTAATTATAGAAAATGCACTGGCTTATGCAGTAGTACATATTTCTGTTGAAACAATTGAAGAAATCAACATCTTGCAAGCCAGTTTACTTGGAATGCAGCAAGCGGTAGCGGCTTTGGATATTATACCCGATGAGATTTTGGTTGATGGCAATAAATGCCCTGATTTTACTCAGCCAGCACAAGCAATTGTCGGTGGAGATGGCAAAATAGCCGAAATTTCTGCTGCCTCAATATTGGCTAAAAATTCACGCGATAGATTAATGCTTGAAATGGCGCAAGAGTTTCCTCAATATGGTTTTGAAAGACACAAAGGCTATGGAACAAAATACCATTTAGAACAACTTAAATTGCACGGACCATGTAAACACCATCGCAAAAGTTATGCGCCTATTCAAAAGTTGCTGCAAGGGGAGTTGTTTAGGATACAAAAAGCATGAAATCATATCAAGATGCCAACCGGTTAATATTTAATAAAAAATCAAAGAATGGTCATTATGAAAGTTATTTTCTGCGAGCAAATCACCCTTCAAAAAAACTAGCCTTTTGGTTTAGATATACGATTTTTAAACCTAAAGATAGTGGGCAGGAAACGATTGCAGAGGTCTGGGGTGCCTTTTTTAAAGAAGATGAAATAGTGGCTATTCAACAAGATGTTCCTTTAGATAAATGCGATTTTACTTCAAGTAGTGACTTCTTAGGTATTTCGACTTCTAAGCTCACTTTTCTAAAAAATGGAAAAGCCTCAGTTAATGGTGAACTTGAAAATAAACAAAACAGCATCACTTGGCAACTGAATTATACGGGTAAAGAGTCGCCATTGTTATTGCTCCCTTTTCAATACTATAAACGCCGTTTGCCAAAAGCCAAAGCTTTAGTCGGTTTGCCCAATGCACTGTTTGACGGCTCAATCCAAGTCAATAACAAGAGTTACACTATTACAAACTGGCAAGGCAGTGAAAATCATAACTGGGGTTCGCAACATACCGATGAATATGCTTGGGGACAAGTTTGTGGATTTGATAATCAGCCCAATAGCTTTTTAGAATGTTCAACAGCACGAATTAAGTTAGGGCCTTTTTGGTCACCGTGGATGAACCTAGCAGTATTAAGAATTGCAGGAAAAGAATACCGGTTTTCTGGTTTATGGCGGGCAATTAATAACCAAGGTCACTATGGCTATTTTGATTGGACTATGCAGTGCGAATCCAGAGAGTACCAATTACAAATTAAAATCAAAGGAAGCCCTAAAGGTTTTGTCGCTTTTTATTACAAAAATCCACCAGGTGGAAGACATACATGTCTTAATAGTAAGGTTGCCTTTTGTAAAATTATACTCAGTAAAAACGGCAAAGAAATTCACCACTTGACTAGTCAAAATAAAGCCGCATTCGAAATCTTAACAGATGATAAGCAGCACGGAATAGAATTAAGAAATATCTAACTCACATCAATGATGGACAACACCTCTCGCATAATCCCAGTGGCATAGGCTCCAGGCAACAATTTGAAATTGAGTTGAAGTGTATTAGCATCTTGCCATGAATGTTCGAAATCTAAGGGGCAGATGCGCATGGCTCTGCGGTCTTGTTTGAGGCGAAATTTTTCAAACCCTTGTTGGTAGATGGGAAAGTCTTTTGCAATTGAGTTTTCTAAATCTGCACAATCTTTTGAACATTGAACTTTATCTTCTCCCCACATGGCTGCAGTGATGTGTATATCAAAGTCTTTGAGGCGTTTTTTGATCTCATTTTCACTGGCATTCTCACTTGGAAACCATGAATGAGACTTGTTTAATTGTAAAATGTCACCTTCGATGCATTTATCCCAAACCCCAAGCTTGAGACGTTTAGCAACAATAAGATTGAAAATATGACTGCGAGCAGTTGAAATAAGCAGACTTTTGAGGTTTCTGGATTTGACTTTGTAGTTTCCAGCAAACCAATCTTGGCATTTGCCAATATTACCCATATCATGTCCAAAACGTTGCGAACCAAAATAATTGGGTACTCCATCTTGTATAATTGAGGTGATATTTTGTTCAATTTGGCTTTTGTCTCCTTTAATATTTCGAATAATAATTTCAAAGGCATTGGCATCGAGTTGCCCTGTTTTGATTTTACGACTGTGTTTGTCTGATTTGATGATTTCAATACCTTCACACAAGGCTGATTGTATTTTGTCAGGGCCGCTAATTTTAGGCAGTTGCACACTAAACCACTGTTTTGTCACGGCATGGCGGTCTTTTTGCCCTGCAAAGGCTACTTGTTTTTGCGGTACTTGGCAAACATTAGCAAGCGCTTTGGAGACCCAGATACTGTTGTTACTTGTTTTCTGAATATACAGCCATAAATGTTCGCCTTCACCAGATAATTCAATCTCATTGAGTTCTGTGACCTGAAAATCTTCGGGGGTTATTCGGATGTTGCCTGTGCCTGTTATCGTGTTTCGTGTTGGAAACAAAGTATTAAATTCTAAAGTCATGATGCTATTATCGCTGTTTTTCTATTAAATTTGTAACATCTATTTTACAAATACGTTAAAAAGGTGACTTTAAGCCTATTGGAATTGAATCCTTCAAATTCTATAATGGGAATCCATAATTATACTAGCCTTGGGAATTAACTTTACGATGAAGAACTTAATTATTTTACTATTATTATCAACACTTATTTCATGTTCAAAAGAAAATGTCGATACAAAAGATAGTTCGAAAAAACAATCTACTGAAAAAACATCCAAAAAGGATAAGAAAGATAAAAAGGGTAAAAACAAAAAAGAGGAAGAGGTTGTTATCAATGTAGAGGCAACTCAAGTCACGACGGGTGATGCGGTTTTATTGTTCAAGACCACAACTATATTAGAGGCGGATTTAGAGTCGGCAGTCACATCTAAGGCCAGTGGAATAATTTTAAAGGTGAATGTTGAGGTTGGTGATAAAGTTGAAGCAGGTGATGTGTTGGCTGTTTTGGAGTCCGATGTACAACAGTTGCTTTATGCCAGTGCTAATGCCAATTACCAAAAAGTATTGAATAATTATGAGCGTGCAAAGTCTTTATTGAAAAAAGGGTTAGCCAATAAAGAATCAGTTGATAATTTGAAGTTTGAAAGTCAAGCATTAAAAACAAGTCGTCAGCAAGCCAAATTAGATTTAGATTTTACACAAATCAAAGCACCAATTTCAGGTGTGGTAACGAAGAGAAATATCAAAAAAGGAAATTTGATTCAGACTAACACTCAAGTGTATGAGATTGTCAATTTTGACTCATTGCAAGCAGTTATTAATGTGCCAGAAGATAAGTGGAATGTTTTCAAAAAAGGATTAGAGGTTGATTTTATATTTACCAGTATGACTGAAACAGTAAAAGGACACATCTTGCGAATTGACCCAATTGTAGATAGTACCACAGGAACATTTAAAGTGGTGATAGCTTTGGATGAAGGTGCAAGTAAGCAATACAATTTGCGTCCAGGTTTGTTTGGTAAAACTAAAATCATATTAAATAAACACGATAATACCATGCTAATTTCGAAAAATGCAGTGATTAGAGAAGATGATAATGCCTTTGTTTATGAAATCAATTCAGACAATACCGTGACTAAACGTAATTTGGTTTTGGGTTATGAAATGGATGATGCCTTGGAAATTATTTCTGGTATTGAGGAAGGTAAACGTGTAGTCACAACTGGCAAAAACAATATTTCAGAAGAATCTAAAGTCGAAGTCATTGAGTATAAGGATTAAATAAGGGCGAACTCATGATTAAATCATTAATAAATTTTGCAACTAATCGCCGTGTGACTATTTCCATGTTGGCAATCACTATGATGTTATTTGGTAGTATTGCACTAAAAGAAATGTCACAAACACTTTTACCTGATTTGCAGTACCCAACTTTTACCGTGCGTACAGAATACGCCAATGCCGGGCCTGAAGAAATTGAACTGTTGATTACCAAGCCAGTTGAAGAATCTGTTGGTGTGGTTAAAGGCTTGTCACGTATTTATTCTGTCTCAAGCACAGGGCGTTCAGATGTTAAATTAGAATTAAACTGGGATGCCGATATAAAACAAGCCGCGTATGAAATTCGCGATAGAATTGATTCGGTTCGTTTGCCTTTGGATGCAGATTCTCCTGTTTTATTGCGTTTTAATCCCTCAACGGCACCGATTATGCAAGTGGTGTTGATGATTGACAAAAAAACAGGTAACTTGAATCAACTTAAAAAAATACGCACATTAAGTGAGCAATTATTTAAAAAGAAGCTCGAACCCGTTACAGGTGTGGCAGCAGTCAAAATCAGTGGGGGATTAGAACAGGAAATACAAGTAGAGCCAGACCAATACAAATTGGCTCAATTAGGCATTAGTATCAGTGATATTTCAACGCGTTTACGTCAAGAAAACATTAACCTTTCTGGTGGAGCCATTAAACAAGGCACGCAATTGTATCTAGTAAGAACGGTGAACCAATTTAAATCTTTAGATGCCATTAGTGAAATTATAATCAGTTTAAAAGAAGGCACGCCAATTCGTATCCGTGATGTAGCGAAAGTAAGCCTATCTCACAAAGACCGCACTTCAATTAACCGCCTAGATGGTAAAGAAGCCATTGAAATAGCCATTTATAAGGAAGGCGATGCTAATACCGTAGAAGTGGCGCAAAATGTAAAAGATAAGTTAGAAGAGTTGAAAAAGAATTTGCCGGCTAACACTTCGTTAAAAATCATCAATGACCAATCCATATTTATTAAAGATGCCATTGGCAATGTCACCAGTGCGGCTATTATTGGTGGTATTTTAGCTGTTTTCGTTATTTACTTATTTTTGCAAGATGTATTGGCAACAGCTGTTATTGCTTTATTGATTCCGATTTCGGTAGTGTCTGGATTCTTTTTAATGTATAAGGCTGGAATTTCCTTTAATATCATGTCATTGGGCGGTATTGCATTGGCAATAGGATTGTTGGTTGATAATGGTATTGTGGTGTTGGAAAACATAGCCTCCAAACGCAAACAAGGTCTGGGTAAACTGGAATCCGTTAAGCAAGGCACGATCGAAGTAGGCGGGGCAATAGTGGCATCAACCATGACAACTGTTGCCGTATTTTTACCCTTGGTTTTCGTTAAAGGAATTGCTGGGCAGTTATTTAAAGACCAAGCACTGACTGTAACATTTACTTTGTTAGTCTCCTTGTTTATTGCACTAACATTGATACCAATGTTGATGAGTCTAGGAACAAAACGTCACAGTCACATGGAAAAGTGTGATGAACAAGAGTATCAATCTAAAACTCGTGTAGGCTCAGGACTACGAAAGGGGCGAAAATTCATTTTTAATAATGTTGTTGATTATATATTTTGGTTTTTTAAAACGATCATCAAAGGCATTGTCTGGTTCTTCCATAAAGTTTTTTGGTTGCCTTCAAAGGCAGTACAAATCATGTTTGCTGCTTTGGCTAAGGCCTATGAAAAGCTATTGCCATGGGCACTTAAGTTTCGATTGCTTGTTCTAATAGCAACTATCGCTGTGTTTGTATTTACTTTAGGTATTATTCCAAAACTTGGCATGAATCTTATTCCAGATTTGGATGCCAGTACTGTGCGAGTAAACTTTAAACTAGCCGAAGGCGAAGTGATTGAAAAAACCGATAGTGTCATCCAAAAAATTAGTCGAGAATTGACCGAATTGGAAAGCATCGAATTCGTTTATGGCATTGGTGGTCAAGGAGCAAAACTTGATGTGTCAGCCTTGTCAGCAGGTGAAAATGCGGGTCAGCTTTTAATCCGCACTCAAAAAGGGTTTGATAAATCTCGAGTTGAACAACAAGTTTTAGCTGTTTTGGATAAACAACCTGGTTTGAGCAGCGAGCTGCAAGCTGGTGAATATTTTGAATTGAGTAACCCGATTGAAATTGAATTATCAGGATTTGATGTTAATTTGCTTAAAAAAGAAGCGCGTAAGATTCGTGATGCAGTCAGTGCTAGTGAATTCTTAGTTAATGTTGATGATGGCTTATCACCAGGTAATCCTGAAGTGCAAATTTATTTTGATCAAGAGCGTATTGCTAAACTGGGTTTAACCAATCGTCAAGTGGCAGATGTTGTAGTGAACAAAGTTTTGGGTAAGTCTGAGACAACAGTGCATTGGCAAGACCGAAAAATTGGCATACTCATTCGAAACCCTTTGGAGCAACGTAATTCAATTCAAACGGTATCAAGTTTATTAGTTAATCCTCGATCTGCCAACCCTGTCACTTTGGGCGATGTTGCCGAAATCAAAATAGCCCAAGGACCAGGGCAAATATTGCGTCGTGACCAAGACCGAGTAGTGGTGATAACAGCAGATGTGGCGGATATTGATTTGTCCTCAGCTGTGAGTATTGTGCAAGATATTATTAAAAACACTCAATTAAGCCCATTAGTACACTATAAAGTGACTGGTCAAAATAAGGATTTACAAGAATCGAATAACTCCATGATTTTTGCACTTGTGTTGGCAATATTCCTGGTTTATATGGTTTTGGCATCACAGTTTGAATCCTTTATTCACCCTTTTGTTATTCTGTTTTCAATACCACTTGCCATGATTGGAGCAGTGTGGGCGTTGTATTTGACTGGTACGCAAATATCTGTAGTGGTGTTTATCGGTTTGATAATGCTGGCTGGGATTGTGGTCAATAATGCCATTGTCTTGATTGATAGAATTAAACAATTACAAGCCAAAGGCATTAGCTTGAGAGATTCAATTATTCGAGCTGGTAATGCCCGATTGCGCCCCATTATCATGACAACTATGACAACCGTATTGGGCTTGTTGCCAATGGTTGTGACTATTTTTGGTGATCAAAGTGCCGGTGCTGAGATTCGTGCACCCATGGCAATTACTGTTATCGGTGGCTTAATTGTTTCAACTTTTTTAACCTTGGTAATTGTGCCAATTATTTATTCTTTGGTGACTAAAGATACGGTTCCACAACAAGTGAGTTAAGCCCATGAATGAGATGAAAGAGAATAAGCAAGACAAACAAAAAGCCAGTGGATTTAGTGCCATAGCGGTGTTTTCATTGAAGCGCCCGATTACAATTGTCATGATTTTTTTAAGCTTGGTTGTTGTGGGGTTAATCTCATCACGATTGTTGTTATTGGAAAAATGGCCTGAAATAAAATTTGCTTATGTCAATATTAATGTGGCATATCCCTCATCGACACCTTATGAAGTAGAACAAAGTATCACAAGACCATTGGAAGAAGCTTTTGCAACTATTGGTGATATTGAAGCGATTAATTCTCAGTCAACAACCAATGGTGCCAATATAGGCATACAATTTAAATCAGATGTAGATGTTAATGAAAAAACCATGCTGGTTAAGGAGCAAGTTGATTTAGTTAAGTCACAATTGCCAGATGATGTCAGAAGGATAGTGGTGCAAAAAGCAGAGATGGGCAATGATGCCATTATGCAGATTAGAATAACCGGTGATTTAGATTTAGAAAATGCCTATGATTTGCTCAACCGCTATTTAGTGCGACCTGTTGAACGTGTATCGGGCGTTGCTAGAGTTGATTTTCAGGGTATAGAACCCAGAGAGTTGCAAATAATTATTGATAATGATGCCTTAAGAAAATATGGTATAGGATTTGCTGAATTAACACAAAAATTACGTGATGTTAATTTCACCATTGCCTCTGGAACCTTTAAAACGGGTTCTGATAAAAATGCACAACAAATTCGTATTGTTCCTAAAGGTCAAATAGTCGATATTGAGAAAATAAAAAATGTCGTCGTCAATCAACTCGGTATTCGTTTATCCGATGTTGCAACCGTTCAAGTGGTCAATGGACACAGAAATTATGCGCGGCATTTGGATAGAAAATATTCGGTTGGTTTGGAAATTTATAAGGAATCAACTGCCAACATGGTGGATGTGGCAGAACGCGTTTTAGAACGTATTGAAGAAATCGGAAAATCGCCGCAACTCAAAGGCATTAAACTGGTTTTTTTAGAAAACTCAGCACTTAATGTTAAAACCTCTTTGCGCGATGTCATTAGTGCGGGTGTGCTTGGCGCTTTTTTGAGTTTATTGGTGTTGTATTTTTTCACCCGTGATTTAGCAACGACTTTATTGGTGTCTTTGTCTATTCCTATTTCTATTGTCATTACATTGGGGGCATTGTACTTCTTTGGGTTTACCCTAAATGTTTTGTCATTGATGGGATTGATGCTTGCCATTGGGATGTTGGTTGATAATTCAGTAGTTATTAGTGAAAGTATTTTGACCAAAAGGAACAACCCTGATTATTCAATCGTTGATGCCATTCAAGAAGGTGTTTCAGATGTGATGGTGCCAGTCATTGCAGGTACGATAACCTCTATTTGTATCTTTTTACCTATTATATTTGGTTCTGGTGATATGCTTATTACTTTTTTGAGTCATGTGGCTGTATCGATTATAGCGGCAATGGTGGTTTCTTTATTCTTGGCAATTACTGTTGTTCCTCTGATAATTTCTAAGTTAAAACCAAAACCAATTGTGCATAAAAAAGATTGGTTTGATGCTGTTAAGAAGAAGTATCTCTCTTCTTTAAATTTCACCCTTAACCATCGGTGGTTTACTGCTTTATTTATCTCAATTGTTTTAGGTTTGGGTATATTTTCCTATGTGGCAACTGATGATGATGAGGGATTTTCTCAAAGTGTGGGGCGAGATTTTTGGCTACCCTATCATGTGGATGGGTCGTATAGTTTAGAGCGTATCAAGAAAGATGTGGATAAGATTGAAAACTATCTTTATGAGCATCAAGAGGAATTTGAAATAAAGTCGGTTTACTCTTATTATGAAGACACTGGCTTTGTATTGTCCAAAATCTATTTAATTGATGAAGAAGATGCACAAAAAACCATAGGCGAAGTCAAAAAAGCGATTATGAAAGATTTGCCCAAAATTGCCATTGGTAAACCCAGCTTTAGATGGCGCAGAGGCGGTGGTGGTAATAACAATAACATGAGCCTTTATTTGCAAGGAGATTCGCAACAAGTGCTAAAAGATTTGTTACCGTCTGTTTTATTGGATATTAATCAGATAGATGGGGTGATTTTAGCTTCGGTTGAAAATAAAAATAAAAGGCAAGAATTAAAAATAGTAGTCAATCGTGAACGGGCTATTCGTTTAGGTTTGGATCCAATGTTTGTTGCTCAAAGTGTTGGTGTGGCAATGCGAGGCACTAACCTTAAGGAAATTGTTACACCAAATGGTGAATTGCCAGTAGTACTCAGGTTTTACAAAGAGGGTGAATTTAAGGTAGAGCAACTCATCGATTTGCCGATTAAAACACAGTCAGGTTTGCAGGTTAGTTTAGCCAGTGTGGCAGATATTATTCACTCAAGTTCGCAGCAAAGAATCAATCGCCATAATCGCATGGGTGCAATCAAAATTGATATTGAACTTGAAGAAGATTCTAATAAAAAAGACATTAAAGAAACCATAACAACTCTAATGGATAGAACCAACTTTCCCAGTGGCTATAATTGGACCTTTGAAGGGCAGTCTCGGGGGATGAATATGAAAATGGAAACATTAGTCGATGTGCTGAAAATTGGCGTTGTACTTATCTTTATTGTTATGGCAGCCTTGTTTGAATCCTTGGTTTTTCCTTTCATTGTCATTACATCTATTTTGTTTTCTTGGGTTGGTGTTTTTGCTTTTTTTGCCATCACTGGTACAAAATTCGACATCATGGCTGGTATTGGAATGTTGATACTAATGGGCGTGGTAGTAAATAATGGCATTGTCTTGATTGATCATATTAATCAATTAAGGCTCAAAGGCATGAAGCGAAGAGAGGCAATAATTCAAGCAGGAAAAGATAGACTGCGACCAATTTTGATGACTGTTGCAACAACAGTTGTGGGTTTAATTCCTTTGGCGGTAAGTGCTTCATCTATTGGTGGTGATAGCAATATGCCAGGTTACTTTCCTATGGCACGTGCCATTATTGGCGGGTTAACTTTTTCAACTTTCGTGAGTTTATTGGTATTACCTAGTTTGTACTGCTGGTTTGACGATTTACGTCACTGGATGACTGATAGGTTTAAAACTAAAACATTGAAATTGGCAAAAATTACGAGGTAAACTTGTTTAAAATCAACTATTTTGATTTGTTTATGTATATAATTGATGTTTAATGAATCGTAAACAATTTCAAATAGAGATTCAAGAGTCTTTCAATGCTATATTGAAACCACTATTATACCGACAAAATTAACTTAAGGAAACAATTATGCGCATAGATATGCTTAACAATATTTTAACCGAGCTTAATAGCTCATCGGCAGATGTGGAAGCATCGGCAATTATTTCAACCGATGGTCTTATTATGGCGTCGCAGTTACCTTCTAGTATCGATGAAGATCGAATGGGTGCAATGAGTGCAGCTATGTTGTCATTAGGTGATAGAACAGCACAAGAGTTAGAAAGAGGTGGTCTTGATCAAGTTCTTATTAAAGGGTCAAATGGTTATGTTTTAATGGTAAAAGCCGGTGAAGATGCTGTTTTAACTGTTATGGCTAAAGCAAATGCTAAGTTAGGTCTGATATTTTTAGATGTGAAGCGTGCATCTAAAAAGACAGCTGAATTAATTTAAAGGGGACAAAAAATGTCAGATGTAAAAATATCCTATTACGATGGTACTAAAAGTGTAAAGACCATTGTCGATGAAGAAGTGCCTTACCCTGATGGGAAGTTAATAGTTTCACGAACCGATACGTTTGGAAATATGACTCACTTCAATCAAGCTTTTGTTGATATGTCTGGTTATGGTGAAGATGAACTGTTAGGTAAGTCTCATTATATATTGCGTCACCCTGATATGCCAGCAGCTGCATTTGCTGATTTGTGGAATACAATTAAAAAAGGCGAGAAATGGAAAGGTTACGTTAAAAACCTACGTAAGGATGGAAAATACTACTGGGTTTATGCTGTTGTTGTTCCAAATGTACGAGATGGAAAAATTGTGGGCTATGCATCAGTACGTAGAAAACCATCAAGAACAAAAATAAATGAGTGTGTTGAGCTTTATAAAACCATGTTAGCAGAGGAGCAATCATGAAATTTACAATGACCGTAAGCCCTGATTTTTCACCTGACCACATCGCAGGTTGGTATGTGTTTAATACCTGGTTGCAAATTCAAAGTGAGCAAAGCATTCATCTAGAGCTGTATAACTCCTTTGAAAAACAACGTGAAGACATAAAGGCTGATAAAATAGATTTAATTTATGCTAACCCTTACGATGCTTCTATGTTAATTCGTGAAAAAGGTTTTGTTGCCATTGCATCACCTTTTCAAAAATCTGATGAAGCCGTTATTTGCGTGAACAGTGAGTCGGACTATACTTGTGTTGAAGACCTTAAACCAGGGTGTACAGTTGCGACAGCAGATGACCCTCAAGTGAGTACCATTGGGATGATTATGCTTGAACCCGCTGATTTATCTAGTGGAAACATTACAGTTGATGAATTTAAAAACTATGTAATGGTCGCTAAAAATTTGATTAGTAAAAAAGCAGATGCTGGTTTCTTTTTAAAAGAAGCTTATGACGATATGTCTAAGTTTATCAAAAGCCAAATTAGACTAATTGTAAGCAGTCAGATTTCTATTATTCGCCACACATTTTTGGTTAGCCCAAATTTCTTAGAGAACTCCAGTTTAGATGAGCAAGGTGTTCGCAACCTGCTAAACTCAATGCATGAAACAGAAAAAGGGGCATCTACATTAAAATCTTTAGGGTTTGAAAAATGGGACAACCAAGATCACGAAGAAGCAGAGTTTATGATTGATTTAATGGATACATTAATCGATTAATTTTGTAATGGTTTACTACCAATAAAAAAGCCTCTCAAATCTATGAGAGGCTTTTTATTATTTGTCAATTGCTTGCTTTTTTAAGTTGGTAGGTACTCATTTATTGCAGCAGTTAATGCTTTTTCAGCAACAGGCTTAACTAAATAATCTTTTGCACCTTGACGCATTCCCCAGACTTTATCTGTTTGCAGGTTTTTTGTGGTCACCATGATGATGGGTATGTGTGAGGTTCTCTCATCGCGAGATATTTTACGCGTTGCTTGAAAACCGTTAAGTTCAGGCATAACTACGTCCATAAGAATCATGTCAGGTATTTGTTCTTTGGCAGTTCTAACGCCTTCTTCGCCATTGGTTGCTGATAGGACTTCATGCCCCATTTTCTCAATGATTTTTTGCATGCCAAATAACTGTGATGGTGAATCATCTACAACTAATATACGAGCCATTTAATTATTCCAAAAATTTTATATCCTATTAATAATAATATACTTTTTATAAACTTGAAACATAATTATTGAAAATAGTTTAAATTCTAGCTGAAATTTGTTGAAAATATCGGACTTCATCCATCTGTTTTATTGTAGTTGTGACGTATTTTGCCAGTTTAGCAACTAAAACAGAATCGAGTGTGCGTGTGTAATTCTCTCTATCAGATAATTATTATGATATTTACTTAGGGAGTATTTGGTTAACATTGGGTATTACAGTACTATATAAAAAAGTTTTGGTATAAACTTTGCAACAACTAAATTAGGAAAAATAAGATGATACTTTACAGTAGAAATGACTGCCCCCTATGCGAAGATGTGGAAGAGTCTTTACTCAAATTAAATATAAAATACACTTTTGTTGATATTGATACAGATGAAAAATTAGTGCAAAAATACCATGTGCGTATTCCTGTCCTAGTAAACTCTATCAAACAAGAGCTTTATTGGCCATTTGAAGAGCAAGAGTTAAAAGATTTTTCTCAAAATTGACTCAAGCATTACTAAAACATCTAGTTTTCAGTTATGATGTTACGCCATAATAAATTACCCCAAAGGTTGGTTAGTCATATGAATAAAAAATTTATAATCTTTAGCGTACTTGTCATCTTTTCTATAATTGTCACTGCGCAGCCAAATAATCAATTGCCAAAAGGTGGTTCAGGACCTTGGATTGTTGATGTTTATTATACTGACTATAAACAAGTTCAACAGTATGCCGCAGTAAATGAGCCATGGATGATTCATAAAAAGGAGAAATATTTTACTATTTCGGTTGAAAATTTACACAAATATCAAGAGCTTTTCAGTTTTGGTTTTAAGGTTGAAGTTAATTCTAAAATGATGCAGTCTAGAAAAGATTCATTGAACACAATAAGAAAAGTCTTGCTTGAAAAAAATATTGCACAAATATCAGGCATTATTGATCGACCGTGTATCAGAACAGTGGAAGAGACCTATCAAACTATGGATGACTTAATTGCCAATTACCCAAATTTAGCTTCAAATATTAAGATTGGTGAGTCTTGGGAAAAGGTCACGCCTGGAGGAAAGGCTGGGTATGACTTAAGAGTTTTAAAAATAACCAACTCAAATATATTAACAGCAAAGCCAAAAGTGTTTTTTGTTAGTTCAATTCATGCAAGAGAGTTAGCCCCTGCTGAGTTAAATACTCGGTTTGCAGAATATTTATTAAATAACTATGGTACCAATGCGGATGTAACCTGGTTAGTCGATAACCGTGAGATTCATTTAATGTTGCAAGGAAATCCTGATGGGAGAAAGGTTGCAGAACTTGAAGATACTCTTAAAAGAAAAAATGAAAACAACAACTTTTGCTCTGGAGGTAATAAGGGTGTTGATATGAATAGAAACTTTATATGGCAATGGGGAGCAGGTCAATGTTCATCAAATTGTTCTAGTACAGATGTATGTTCTGATATATTTAGAGGTACTTCTGCTCAATCAGAATATGAAAATACAGCAATAGACGAACATTTGAAAACCTTATTTGACGATAACAGAGGTCCCAATCTAAACGATGCTGCTCCTGATACAACTCCTGGGGTATATCTTGATATACACAGTTATTCAGATTTGGTGCTTTGGCCTTATGGGTTTTCTGACCCTGCCTTTGTGCAATTAGCTCCAAATGATGCACAGTTACAAACTTTGGGAAGAAAATTTGCATGGTACAACAATTATACTGCCATGCCTTCAAATGATTTATATGGAGCAGATGGTGCGGCAGATGATAATGCTTATGGTCAATTAGGTGTTGCAGCCTATACTTTTGAGCTTGGAAATACAGGCTTTAGACCACAATGTAGTTATTTTGAATCAACGATACTACCAGACAATCTAAAAACATTGATTTATGCAGTTAAAGTAGCTGATGCTCCTTATATCACAGCATCTGGACCTGATATTGAAAATCTTAATGTGAGTTCAGGTCAAAATTATATTTTTGCAGGGGATGTTTTAAGTGTCTCTGGTGTAGCAACAGATACTCACTTTTTTAATGATAGAACAGCACATCCGCCAGTACCTCCTCATACTTTGCCAGCACCTGAGTCGACTCAAAATATTGTTTCTGTTGAAATGTTTATTGATGAAAGTCCTTGGGATGTAGGTGCAACACCAATATTGCTCAATGCAACTGATGGTAATTATAATACGGAAACAGAAAACTTTACTGGGCAAATTGATACCACAGGTATGAGTCTTGGGCAGCATATTGTTTATGTGCAAACTACCGATGCTAGTGGCATAACAGGTGTGGCTTACACAAAATTTTTCACTATTGTTGATGCCGCTGATTTAGGGATGTTATCAGGTGTAATTACTGATGCAACGACTAATCTTCCCATTGATGCAGTGCTGCTGAGTTTTAACGGGTTACAAGCCAATAGTAATGCATCAGGAAATTACAGTATTTCTTCCTTGCCTAGCATGGCTGATTTGACGGTTTCAAAACAAGGTTATGCTTCTCAAATAATAGCCAATGTGTCGGTAGTTGCCAGCCAAACAACAACGCAAAATATTCAATTACAACCGCTGTGTGCCTTATTGGATGAAAGTGTCGAAACCTATAATGTTATTGCCGATGCACAAACAGCGGGTTGGTCGCATGCTTCAGTTGTTGGTGTTGATGACTGGTCGATAGATTTAGCCAATGGTGTGGCTGGTACTCATGCTTTTTCAACATCTGACCCTAGTATCGTAACAGACAAGTGGTTAATAACACCGGAGCTAAACTTAAGTGCTGATAGTGTTTTAGAGTTTTGGCACGCTTATCAATTTGAAGGAACTAGTACGCTTTATGATGGTGCAGTTTTAGAAATTACTGTTGATAACGGTGCAAGTTGGCAAGACCTACTTCAAGCAACTGGGAATATTGGTCTTTATGACGGGGTTATTAGTAGTGGGTTTAATAACCCTCTAGGGGGGCGTCAAGGATGGGGTGGAAGTCAGACCTATGAGGAGGTTACAGTAAGTTTAAGCATGTTTGCTGGTCAAACAGCAAAAATAAGATGGCGATTTGCCTCAGATAACTCTACTGCTGCAGGAGATTGGGTTATTGATGATATTAAAGTACTAGATCCCAATGTTTGTACAGTTGCCAACCCTGATGTTTTATTTATTAGTGGATTTGAATAAGTGCGTCTGATTGTTTTATTCTTTGTGGGAATAGGGTTATGTTCTTGTTCTTATTATACAAAAAAAGTAAGACAGTTACATTTAGTTAAGGCTTATGAGGTGGAGACTCAGGGTTATCTCGAACCATCAGGGTTGACGCAGTGGGATGGTGAGTTTTATACTGTTTCAGATAAACAGGATAAGATTTTTAAATTAAAGTTCAAACATGATAGTGTTGAGTTGGTTCCTATTATTTCAATTAGAAACAACAGAAATACAAAACTGGATTTTGAGGGCATTACTCATGATGAACACTACTTTTACTTGGTGAGTGAGAGATATTTTAAAATTTTAAAAGTATCCAGAGATGGTAAAAGCCAGCAGTGGTTACCAGAAGATGAAAGTCTAAGAACCACAGGTGAAAATGTGGGACTTTTCCAGCATAAAAATGCTTACCTTGAAAGTATTTGTTATTTAGGTGGAAGTCGATTTTTGCTAGGTGCAGAGCGCGAACCACGTGGTTTTGTTGAATACAACATGAAAACCAACCAAACCAAAGCCTACCAAAGCAATGACTCACTTTATCATTATGCACAACATCGTTCTACAGATTTCACAGGGCTAAGTTGTGGAAGTGAAAATTTTGTACTAGAAAGAAATGCCTATATTGTTTCAGAGTTGAAACTAAAACATGGCAAGTTTCATGAGTCAAGAGGCTGGAGTTATCAACACATTATTGAAAAACCAGAACTGCAATACCAAGACATGAAATATGGACATGCTGAAGGCTTGGTTGTGAAGGGTAACATGGTTTATCTAATTCTTGATAATAACCGAAACCCACATAAATATGGTTCTAAAGGCAATAATTCTTTATTATTAGTAATGAAGCTCTTAGTTCCCAAATCCCGATATAGAAAGTACGATGATAGCACAAGTCCTTGATGCACCTAGAAAACCCAGAAAAGCTTCATCACCAATGAGGTGACTTTAGTTTTTCTTGATTTCCTATGCACATCAGTTACTTGCACTCTCAAACGCATTTCTATATCGGGATTTGGGTAGTTACAAACAGTTAGAAGGTTGCTATTATATACTTGAAAAATTGCAGTAACCAAACTAGAATACTGAACTTTATATTTTATTACAGGGGTTGTTTTATGGTTGCTAAGTTGTCTAAATTGTTGTTTGCTGTTCTTTTGTTCCCACTATTAGTTAGTGCAAACACAAAAATAATGGTTAATAAAGCAGTCAAAATTGACTCAAAAATTAATAAAACCTTAGTTCAAGACTATGGTAGCTATCGTTTATATAGTGTGAGTGATAAAGATGCTCAGAAGCTGTCAAAAAGTGCAAACGTATCTGTATTGGAAAACAGTAATTACTTGTTATTTGATGCTAAAAAAATTAATACTCAATTAGAAAACAAGTCAAAAGCTATTGTAAGTAATACTGATGGTTTGTATATTGTTCAGTTTAAAGGACCAATAAAACAAAAATGGTTAGATAGTCTTCAAGAGACAGGTATTGAGCCAATTCATTATATTGCCAATAACGGTTATTTATTATGGAGTCCAGCCAATGCAATCAACGGTTTAAATAACTCCAGCCAATTGCAAAGTGTTATTCAGTATCAAGCGGTATATGATGAGACGCTTAAAAAAGGAGCCTCTATTGAAGCACGATATAGAGATGCTGACAAACATGAAAATGAAGTGATTAAACTTGTTGTTCAGCTTGTTGATAGCTCAAATCTGTCCCAATCAAAGCAAGTAGTTGAAAACCTAGCTGTTAACATTGAGTCTAATTGGCAACATGTTATGAAGTTTAATAGTGCAAGGATTACTGTTAAATTCTCAGATGTACAAACCATTCTTGATCTTAATGACTCTTATTGGGTTGCAGAGTATTTTGATAGAACTTTAGATGATGAAGTACAAAATCAAATATTAGTTGCAAATTTTATTGCAGATCAATCTGCACCCGCTGCTCCTGGATATGCTGCATTTTTGAATGCTAGAGGTTTTCCATCAACTCCAGCCTTGTATCCTATTGTAGATATTACAGATGATGGAATTGGCAATGGCACAGTAAACTCTAATGATCCAACTTTTCATGAGATGGGAGATATAGCTAATCCTACACGTTTAGCTTATGTTTCTAATTGTACGGCGGCAGCAACTGGTCAAGGAGATGGCGGTCATGGTCATTTGAACCTGAATATTGTTGGTGGATTTGAATCGCGGGTTGGGTTTCCTTTTATTGATCCAAACGGATATATAAGAACTCAAGGTGTTAATCCATTTGCTCGTATTGCAGGAACTCGAATTTTTGGTCCAAGTTTTGATTTAAGTGCTTGTGGAGGTAATGATGTTGGACTCATTCAATCAGTACAGGATGATGGTGCAAATATAATGAGTAATTCTTGGGGTTGTTCTGGTTGTGCAAGTAGCTACGATGATTCATCTCAAGCTTTTGATTTGGGTGTTCGTGATGCTGACTTAACTGAAGCAGGCAATCAAGAGTTAATCATGTTATTTGCTGCTGGAAATGCTGGTCCTGGTGCGGCAACTGTTGGAACACCAGGTAATGGTAAGAATATGATAACTGTGGGAGCCTCAGAAAATTTTAGACCAGAAGATGAGGATGGAGCATGGACTGATGGTTGTGCTGCTACGCCCGCAGATGCTGATAATGCTATGGATGTTGTTGGTTTTTCAAGTCGAGGACCATCTCCTGGAGGACGTACCAAGCCTGAAATTATAGCACCTGGTACTCATATTCAGGGAACAGCATCAACTGGACCAAATTATACAGGAGCAGGAGTTTGTGATCAATTTAGACCTAGTGGTCAAACATTTGTAGCATCATCTTCAGGTACGTCACACTCAACACCTGCTGCAGCAGGCGTGGCATCATTGATTTATTATTGGCTAGAAAGCAATCAAGTAAATACAACTCCAGCAGGTTCAATAACACCGTCTCCAGCCTTAATGAAGGCATACATGATGGCTCATCCAACTTATTTGACGGGTGTTTCTGCTGCTGATGATTTACCTAGCAATTCTCAAGGTTTTGGGATGCCCAATATGGACTTAATGTTTGATAGTTCAAATAAATTTGTTTTAAATCAAACTGTTATTTTAGATAATACAGGTGAGCAATGGACTTGGGTAGGTTCTGCTGCAGACCCGTCAAAGCCTGTTAGGATTACACTAGCCTATACTGACCAACCTGGAGCTACAGGAACATCTCCACAGGTTAATAATCTTGACTTGTCAGTATCATCAGGCGGTAATACCTTTTTAGGTAATAATTTTACTAACAACTTTAGTGTTGCTGGAGGAACAGCTGATGCACTTAATAATTATGAAGCAGTTTTCTTTGATGCAGGAATAGCTACAGATTTAACAATTACCGTTACAGGAACTAATATTGCAGGAGATGGTGTTCCAAATGTTGGAGATGCAACAGATCAAGATTTTGCTATTGTTTGTTATAACTGTGCACAAACCCCAACCTTTACGCTTAGTTCTACACCAACCTCACTAGAGGTATGCTCTCCTGATGATGCGGTCTTTAACTTGGATGTTAATTCTATTTTGGGTTTTGTTACACCCGTGAATTTAACTACAGCAAATCAACCTGCTGGGTCTATTACGGCGTTCTCTTCCAATCCGGTTGTCCCTACTGGTACAAGTATACTAACTGTATCTAATATTGCAGCGGCAACACCTGGTGATTATACAATTGCAATTAATGGCTCTGCAGGAGCAGAAACGAAATCAATTAATGTTGGCCTGTCAGTTTTTGCAGGTGTGCCAGCAACAGCAGTATTAACTATGCCAACAGATAATGCTACGTTAGTTGATTCTGGAGCTGTAACTTTTAATTGGGATGCTTTGAGTTTTACTTCGTCGTACGTGTTGGAAGTAGCGACAGATGAATTGTTTACAGCTATAGTTCATACAGCTACAGTTGCTTCTAATACCGCAGCAGTAATAAACGTACTAAACTCAAATACAGAGTATTTTTGGAGAGTTAAAGCCAGTAATACTTGTGGAGAGGGTGTTTTTTCAGCTGTATTTTCATTTGTGACAGCTCCACTTCCTGGAGAGTGCCCAACTGGGGAAGATCCAGCAATAGTGCAAACGTATGACTTTGAATCAGGTGTTCAAGGTTGGGTTAGTGGAACAAATGTTGGTTTAGATACTTGGGTTATTTCAGTAGCAAACCCAGTATCAGGTGGTTCATTACAACATTGGCATGTTGATGATCAGGCTGTAGTAACTGATACATTCTTAACATCACCAGCTATTTCGTTGCCAATTGGCAAGGCCCCTTTGACTTTTTCTTTTCACAATAAGCAGGATATGGAAAATAGCGGTACAACTCAATGTTGGGATGGAGGGTTCTTAGAGATATCAACAGATGGTGGTACTACGTTTACTCATATTGGTAACCCTTTATTATTGACAGATAAATATACAGGAGATTTAAGAGCCTCAGGTCCTTTGCAAGGAACTCTAGCTTGGTGTGGTAATAACCCATATATTAACTCAATTGTAGACCTTGATTCATTTGCTGGTAGTACGGTGAATTTTAGATTTAGAGTATCAACAGATGGTTCTATATCAGCTCCTGGTTGGGATATTGATGATATGGTGATAAAAGGTTGTGAGGTTATTGCTATTAATCCAGATATATTGTTTGAAGATGGGTTTGAAAATTAAATAACTCTCTTACTTGGACACTAAAAAGCCTATGATTTCTTCATAGGCTTTTTAGTACTTAGGGTTTTGTTGACGTTATCTTTTCTTACTTAGCTTGTAAGCGAATAGCTCCATCAAGACGAATAACAGAACCATTAAGGTAAGTGTTTTCAACGATATGTGTCATGGTGTCCGCAAACTCAGCTGGATTGCCTAGGCGAGAAGGAAACGGTACAGCTGCACCCAATGCTTCTTTGACATGGTCGGGCATGCCTGAAACCATTGGAGTCATAAATACACCGGGTGCAATAGTCATTACCCGAACACCAATGCGAGTAAATTCTCGTGCCATTGGCAAGGTCATGCCTACAATACCTGCTTTTGAGGCTGAATAAGCAGCTTGTCCAATCTGTCCTTCATAAGCAGCAATAGAGGCAGTATTGATGATGACTCCTCGTTGACCATCTTCATCTGCTTCATTGTTTTGCATAATGTTAGCAGCTGTTTTGGATATATTAAAACTACCAATCAAGTTAATCATAATAGCTTTAGAAAAATAATCAGTAGCCATAGGCGCTTCCCTGCCGAGTACTCTGCCAGCAGATAAAACTCCAGCACAATTGATGGCAACATTTAAGCCGCTCATGGTTTCATTAGCTTGCTTGCATGACTGCTCGACATTGTTTTCGTTACTAACATCTGTTTTAAAAAAAGTAGCACGTGAACCCAATTCATTTAGAATTGATTGCGCAACTTCTTCATTGATGTCAAAAAGGGCGACTTGACCGCCGTCAGATATGATTTTTCTAGCGCAAGCCAAGCCTAGACCTGAAATGCCACCAGTGATGATGGCTTTTACATTTTTTAGTTTCATGTTTGTATCTCTTTTATGGGTTGCATAATATAACAAAGACAATCATTTTTGATTGCTTTGATGTTTTGAGTGATCATTGCAGGAACAAAACTTTTACTGCAAACAATGTGGTTATTTTTTAGTGTGAAATACTCATTTGGAACTTCGCAATTGTTTTCATCAATAATGACAAAGGGCATGATTTGGTTGTCTACAAGTTTCCCGTTAATCTTCCCAAATTTTTCCCCAACAGTTATTTGGTGAAAATTTAAATAATCTAAATCTTTGATTAAAACAAAATCTTTGTCTTCTTCAAAGCCAAAATCTATGCCTTCTTTCATTCTTACTGATGATTGAATTTCATACACGTGTTGATGCTCAAGAATTCCTGGAACAGTTAATAAATTTGATTGAGAAAGCAATAGCTCTAGAAATGTATGGGTTTGTTCTTGACCGTCCGCAGTACCTGATAAACCACATTCAACTGTAACTGAAGGGCAGAATTTTGCAAAAGCACCTGATTGTATACCAGCAGGGCTAGTAAAATAAATCATTGTACTGGAAAATAAAGAAGCTAAATTGATGAACTCGGGCTCAAGAGAGTTGATTCCAGAATAATGAGGGTTGCGACCTGAGTTGTTGTGAATATCAACACTGGCAAAAGGTTTGCGTTGAATCATAATGTCAGTGATTTCATGCATGGTTTTTGCTACCGGACCATCAAGGTTCAGGTGACTAGGCCATCGGCGATTGAAGTCAGCTTCCCCTTCGATTTGTCTGATATTATATTTTGCGGCTTGGATGTTGCCGAATAAAATACTCAATGAGCGTGGTAAAACATGTTGGTGATTATTGAGATAGTCTTTTAGAGCATCCCATCCGGTATATTCATCGCCGTGTTGTAGGATTGAAATAAAAACGGGGCGTTGAATCTTTCCTGATAAATGAATGAGTGTGTGGTTATCAATTTTGGTGTGAAGTTGGTCAGCGCTTAAATCTAAAATACCCTCTGGTAATTTATTGAGTTGTGTTATCATATTTTATAAAATTTTTATTGAACTTTTTTGAGGTAAAATACCTCTAAATGAAGTTGTTTTTGTCGTGTTGAGTTTACCCTTGATTTTTTTAAAAAAATTGGTAAAAATAATGCTGACAATTTTAACACAGAATACAAACTATACAATACAATTTATTTGAGGGTAATTATGATTGAATGTAAAAATTTATCAAAAGTTTTCAACCAGTTTACGGCTGTTGATAATTTGTCTTTTGTTGCAAATAAAGGGGAGGTGCTTGGTTTTCTTGGACCGAATGGTGCGGGTAAATCAACAACGATGAAAATGATAACAGGTTTTTTGCAACCGACATCTGGAGAGGTGGAAGTGTGTGGCATTGATTTATTCACAGATCCAATTGCAGTTAAAGATAAAATTGGTTATTTGCCTGAAGGTGCGCCAAGTTATGAAGAAATGCGGGTATGCGATTTCTTGATTTTTATTGCACAAATGCGTGGAATCCCTAAAGCTCAAATCCTCACAAAAGTAGATGAGGTTGTTGAGCGGATTAATTTAAACAAGGTGTATTACCAACGAATAGAAACACTTTCGAAAGGCTTTAAACGCCGTGTTGGTCTAGCGCAAGCGATTATTCATAACCCAGAGGTTTTGGTTTTAGATGAGCCTACAGACGGATTAGACCCTAATCAAAAACATGATGTGAGGGAGTTAATTACTTCAATGGCAAAAGAAAAAACTATTATTATTTCAACCCATATTTTAGAAGAAGTCCATGCCGTATGTGATCGTGCGATTATTATAGCAGATGGTAAAATTGTGGCTGATAATACACCAGCAGAGTTGGAAAACATGTCAAAGTATCATAATGCCGTAACTTTTGATGCAAGCATTGATTTCTCATTACTGGAAGAAATTAAAGCCATGAGTTGTGTGCGCGATGTCGAATATAATGCTAAGCGCAAAAAAACCACTGTTTTCCCCGCTCAAGGTGTATATATATTTGACGAAATCAGTGATTTTTTGAAAAAGCATAAAATTTCAGTCACACGATTAGCTATGGAAGCGGGTCGATTAGAAGAAGTATTTAGAAATGTCACCCTAGATGATGTTAAGGAGGTGGCATAATGAGTGCTAAGTTAGCGATTATCAAGCGAGAGTTACAAGGTTATTTTTCAACACCTATTGCTTATGTTTTTATTGTAATTTTCTTAATGTTAAGCGGTGTTTTTGCTTTTTATCTCGGTGGATTGTATGAGCGCGGGCAAGCTGACTTATCGCCTTTTTTCAACTTTCATCCGTGGCTTTATCTGTTTTTAGTCCCAGCTGTGTCAATGCGAATGTGGTCGGAAGAAAGACGTAGTGGCAATATTGAGCTGTTAATGACTTTGCCAGTAAAACAAAGTGATTTAGTTTTGGGTAAATTTTTCTCGGCTTGGATATTTATTGCTATAGCACTATTTTTTACCTTTCCCATTTGGATTTCAATTAATTATTTGGGAGAACCAGATAATGGTTTGATTGTTGCCAGTTATATTGGCAGTTTATTGTTGGCTGGGGCTTTTTTAGCTATTGGTTCTTGTGTCTCTGTTGCCAGTAAAAATCAAGTCATAGCATTTATTGTTACTGCTGTGCTTTGTTTTATATCCTTATTAGCTGGATTGCCAATGATTTTAGACTTTTTCAATGCATGGTTACCTCAATTTATGGTTGATTCTATTGCATCGACTAGTTTTTTAACTCATTACATCAGTATTAACAAAGGTGTATTAGATTTAGGTGATGTGATTTATTTTATCATGGTAATAAGTGTATGGCTTATAGCAACTTCACTTGTTTTAGACATTAAAAAAGCGGATTAAGGAGATAATGATGAAATCAAATACAGTGAAACTATTTTTACTAATAATTATTTTTCTTTTGGGTTCAATAATTATTAGCCAATCAGGAGTCTTTTCACACACTCGCTTAGATTTGACAGAAAATAAATTATTTACACTCAATAAAGGCACAAAAAACATTCTTAAATCAATTGATGAGAATATTCATTTGAAAGTGTATTTTTCTGATGAAGCCACTCATGATATCCCAATGCTTCGAACCTATAAGAATACAGTGATGGATTTACTCAATGAAATGAAGCGCTATTCAGGGTCAAAGCTTAAAGTGAGTTTGATTGATCCTAAAATATTTTCACCAGAGGAAGATGAGGCTTCACAATTTGGATTGCAGGCTTTGCCTGTTGGAGATGGTGGGGAAAATGTGTTTTTTGGTTTAGTGGGGGAAAATAGTATCGACACAGTCGAAACTATTCCATTCTTACAACCTGGTAGAGAATCATTTTTAGAATATGATATTGCTCAATTGATAAACAGTCTAAATAGACCAGAAAAGAAAAGCATTGGTATTTTGAGTTCACTTGATGTGCTTGCTCATTATGACCAAGCAACTGGTAAGGTTATTCCTGCACAAGTCTTTGTTACACAATTACAAAAGGATTATAGTGTTAGAAAGATTGAAACAAACACAGAGACTATAGATGTCGATGTGTTAATGCTGATTCACCCAAAGGAATTGCCTGATAAAACCTTATTTGCCATTGATCAGTTTGTATTAGGTGGTGGTCGTTTGGTTGCATTTGTTGATCCTTTTGCTCAGGCCGAAGTCATTATTCCTGATCCAAACAACCCTGCACTAGCTTATCAAGCTGAACGTAATTCAGATTTACAAAAATTATTCAACGCATGGAATGTAAAGTACGATGCGAAGAAATTATTGTTGGATGAAAAATTTGCACTCAGTGTACAAACACGTCAAGGATCTAGACCTCAAAGACATTTAGCAATTTTAGCATTGTCAGAAGAAGCCTATAATAAAAAGGATATTATCACGCGTGATTTAACGACAGTAAATGTAGCCGCCAGTGGTCTTTTTGAATCAGAAAATATGCAAAATATTTTAACTAGCTCACAATCAGCTACAACTAAAACCAGTGAAGCCATGAAGTTTTTAATTGACCCTAATACGCTGTTTAGAAATTACCAAGCCGATAATAAAAAATACACAATTGCGGGTCGATTGACGGGTACAATAAAAACGGCATTCCCAGAAGGTATAGAGGGTAAAGATAAATCAATACTATTAACGGAAAACACAGAACCTAAGATTGTCTTGTTTGCCGATGTTGATATCTTATTTGATCAAATGTGGGTAAAAAGCCAAAATTTCTTTGGTCGAAACGTCTTCACGGCTTTTGCTGATAACGGCAATTTAGTGACAAACTTACTGGATAATATGGCAGGCAGTCCTGATTTAATAAATATTCGAGGACGTAAAAATTCAGCCAGACCATTTACTAAGGTAATGGAGTTACAAAAAGCCTCTGATAAGAAATTCCGTGAACAAGAAAATGTATTGAAGCAACGATTACGCGAGACAGAACAAAAGCTTAATCAAATACAGCGAGAAAAAGGTCAACAAGACCGTTTAATAATGAGTCAAGAGCAAGAGCAGGAGTTGAAAAGATTCCAGGAAGAAAAACTGGAAGTAAGAAAGAAACTCAGAGAAGTTCGCCGTTCTTTGGATAAAGACATTAAAGATTTAGGCAGTCGCTTAAAAATGATTAATATTGGTTTATTGCCTTTACTAATTAGTTTGGTCGGTGTGTTTGTCTTGTGGTTTAAACCACGAAGAAATGGAGGTAAGTATGCAAAGTAACAGTAAATATTTTATTGTAATTGCTTTTGTTTTAGCGCTAATTAGCTATGTTTTAATACAAGATAAAGCCCCGGTAGTAGCAGTAGATGCTTTCTTAATACCTGAATTGCAAGATAAGGTTAATGATGTCGATGCTATCAGTCTTTCTCAGGGACAAAATTCTTTGGATTTTTTTAAACAAGAGGGAGTTTGGCGAATTAAGCAACTAAACTCATTTTTTGCAGACACCAATAAAATAGCACAGATGCTCTTAAGTTTAAGAAAGTTTAAGCTCAAACAACCTAAAACAAGCAATGTCGAAAATTATTCGAAACTGGGTCTAGCAGAGCCTCAAGCCATTAAAGTTGTGCTGAAAAATAAGGGTAAAGTATTTGCTGATTTTTATATTGGTAAACAGGCCATGAAAGTTCAAGGAACTTATGTCCGTAAAAACTCAGATAAACAAAGTTGGTTATCAACAGGTCAATTGAGTATTAAATTGGATAAAGATGAATGGATGATTAAAAATATTATTGACGTAGATGCCTCTCAAGTTCAATCGGTCTCTTATCAGCCAGTTAATGAAACAGGCTTTAAAATTGCAAAGAAAGCTCCAACAGATAAAGATTTTATACTGGAAACTTCAGCCAAAGAGTTGCAGTTAAAACCCGTTATAGAGTTAACTGTTTTAGCCAATGGATTATCAACTTTTACAATTAAGGATGTTGTCAATGATATTTCTATTGATGAAAGCAGCTTAGTAAATGTTGTTTCCTATCAGTTGTTTTCTGGGGCGACCTATAACTTAAAACTTTATACTCAAGCAGACAAACATTACCTCAAAATTGATGTGAAAAATGTGGGTTCACTTAAAAATATTGAAAAACAATTAAATAAGTGGTTATTTACTCTACCACAATTTAAATTTGATGCTCTTAATAAGAAAAATATTGATATACTAGAAGATAAATCAAAACAAAAAGAAGAGAATTAATATTAATATCAATAAAATCGCCTTTATCATCGCTGCCATCTATGGAATGATGGCAGTGATTTTAGCCGCTGCAGGCAGTCATATATTTCACCTAGACAGAAGCTCTGAGCAGTATCTTTTGTTTAATAACGCCGTTGTTTTTCAATTGTTACATGCCATTTTAATTCTTTGGCTCTGTTCGTTAAAATCTTCTGACTTTTGGATACGTTCTACCATTTATAGTATGTTGTTAGGCGTCATGTTCTTTTGTGGTGGTTTATATGTGTTGATTTTAGTGGGTCAATCATCATTTACTTGGTTGATTCCGGTGGGTGGCAGTTTGTTAATTTTGGGTTGGTTAAATTTAAGTATCTCTGGGTTTAAGAAACTAGGGCAATCTGACTATTAACCGTGTAGGATAATAATGGTTGAGCAGTTTTTCGATAATTGCACTCAAAACATTGATTATTTAACTAAAAAACTTCATACTAAATTCTTTAAATTTACTAAAGTTATTTATGAGCTATCAAGCCCTTGCACGCCAATTTAGACCGCAAAATTTCACTGAGCTTGTCGGCCAAGAACACGTGTCTCAGGCACTCATAAATGGTTTGGAAAATGATAGGATTCATCATGCCTTTCTATTTACTGGTACACGAGGTGTAGGCAAAACTACAGTTGCGCGTATTTTAGCCAAAGCACTCAATTGTGAAAAAGGCGTAACAGGTTCTCCTTGTGGAACATGTTCAGCATGTACGCAAATTTCAGAAGGACGTTTTGTGGATTTAGTGGAAGTGGATGCGGCATCAAGAACAGGTGTGGATGATACCCGTGAGTTATTGGAAAATGTCCAATATGCACCAACCAGTGGTCGCTATAAAATCTACTTGATTGATGAAGTGCATATGTTTTCAAAAAGTAGTTTTAATGCCTTATTAAAAACATTAGAAGAGCCTCCTCCGCATGTTAAATTTTTACTAGCAACGACCGAACCGAAAAAATTGCCAATTACTGTCTTATCGCGCTGTTTGCAATTTAATCTTAAGCGCCTAAGTCTTACGCAAATAAATGACCATCTAATTAAATTATTGGATTTGCAAAATATAACTTATGATGCCAGTGCTATTGAACTTATTGCTCGTGCTGCCGATGGATCTATGCGAGATGGGTTAAGTTTGCTTGATCAATCTATTGCCTTTGGTGCAGGAAATGTCAAAGAAGAGGGTGTAAAACTCATGCTCGGTACAATAGACAAAAACAGTGTTGTTGGTTTGTTATCGAGTATTGCAGCAAAGGATGCGAAAAACTTGTCCGCTCAATTACAACAAATATTTGAAATGTCACCAGATTATGCCTTGTTTTTAAGTGATATGGCACTGTTGTTACATGAAATTTCATTGTTGCAAATATTAAACAAGTATGTCGAGAGTTCACGATTTGATAAACAAACGATTGTCAAATTTTCTCAGAGTATTTCTCATGAGCAGGTTCAACTGTATTACCAAATAGTGATAAAAGGTCAAGAAGAAATAAACTTAGCACCCGATAGCAAAACGGGTTTTGAAATGACTATCATGCGTTTGTTTGCTTTTAAAATTGGGCAGTTTCCCGATACCGAAAAAAAAACGCTAGAATCTAGCCCAGAACCAGTAAGCAATAATGCCGCTAATGGGGGTGTAAATATTGCAAACCAGGTTAGTCAAGTTAAGTCACAAGCCACTGAAGCACTTATGGCGCCTCCTGTAACAAATACGGTTCAAGAACCCACTCGGCCGCTACAAAAATTTAGTATAAATGAAATAACTAGCCAGAACTGGAAAAATATTTTCAATGCTTTGCCATTAAGAGGAACAGCACGCGAACTGGCGAGAAACTCTTTAGTCATAAGTAATGATAATAATGAAGTGGTTTTGTCAGTTGACAAACAAACCCATGCATTTATGACAGAAAGAGCGTGCAGTAAACTTAAACAGGCATTAATAGATTGTGTGAAAGAGTCAATCACTGTGCAGTTGCAAGAAGGTGGCGATCACACGCAAACCATTGCACGAACAGAACAATTAATCCAAGATACAAGTGTACAAGAGACCAAGCAGAAAGTTTCTCAAAATCCATTTGTACAAAATATGCAAGACAACTTTGATGCTGAAGTGATTCAAATCAAAGACGGTCAAAACTTTTTAGAGGTATAGAAAAATGAAAGGACAATTAGGTAATTTGATGCAGCAAGCTCAAAAAATGCAAGAACAAATGCAGAAGCAGCAGGAAGAACTTGCCAATACAATAATCGAAGGTCAAGCGGGTGCTGGTATTGTTAAAGTGCAGATGACAGGTAAGGGTTTGCTTAAAAAGCTGAATATCGATTACGATATGCTCGATGGTGATATGGACATGATGGAAGATTTAATCATTGCTGCATTCAATGATGCGCAAAACAAAATTGCAGCACAAACACAAGGTTCAATGGCGGACATGATGGGCGGAATGCAATTGCCTGAAGGATTTAAACTCCCATTTTAATATGTCATTGCTTGCTCAACTCATGCATTCATTTCAAATTCTACCTGGTGTTGGTCCAAAATCAGCACAAAGAATTTGTTTTAATTTGTTACAAAAAAATAAAGATGAAGCCATTAAACTGGCAGAGATTTTAAAAGAAGCCTGTGAAAAAATTGGCGAATGCAAACGTTGCCGAACCTTAACTGAGCATGAGCTTTGTCGAATTTGCCTAAGTGACAAACGCAATGTCGAACAATTATGCATAGTGGAAACGCCCGCTGACTTAATGCAAATAGAGCAATCAACGGATTATTCGGGTACTTATTTTGTCTTACACGGAAATTTAAGCCCCTTAGATGGTCTTGGGCCGAGTGAATTGGGCTTTCCCAAAATGGTTGATATTTTGTCACAAGAACCCATCCAAGAAGTTATTATTGCTACAAATTCGACTTTAGAAGGTCAAACTACTGCTCAATATATTGCACAATTGTGTTCCAAAGTTGATATTAAAGCCACAACGTTGGCACGAGGTGTGCCTTTGGGTGGCGAGTTAGAATACGTCGATGCAGGCACAATCGCCCATGCCTTTGGCAGTAGAGAGGAAATAATATGAATCAAGAATCAACAATATTTGATAAAATCATCAATAAAGAAATTCCAGCCGAAATTGTTTTTGAAAATGATACGGTTTTGGGGTTCAAAGACATCAATCCACAAGCACCAATCCATGTGTTGTTTATACCAAAGATTAGAATCAGCACAATTAATGACATTAAGGACAATCAAGCCGAATTAATTGGACAATTATTTTTAGCTGCTAGGGGTTATGCCAAAGAAATAGATGAAGATGAAAACGGCTACCGCGTTGTGATGAACTGTAACAAAAATGGCGGTCAAGAAGTCTACCATATTCACTTGCACTTCCTCGCAGGTCGTCAAATGAAGTGGCCTCCGGGTTAATAGTTTTTAATTTTCATTTCGATTGACTACAAAATTGTTGTCGGTATTGGGTAGGAGAAAGGTTTAGGTATTTCCTAAAATTATGCCGTAAAGTCTCAGGTTTCTCAAAACCGGAATGATATGCCACTAAATCAATAGAATCATTATTGACTTCGAGTAGTCTTTTGGCTAAATGCAAGCGTTGTTGTATCAGCCATTGTCTTGGGCTCATGTCCATTGAGGAGCGGAATTTCCTATCAAAGGTTCGTCGTGACATATTGGCTTGTTGTGCCATTTGGTTAATTTCTATTTTAGTTGCCAAACGATCAGTTGCCCAATCTAATGTTGCGGCGAATTGATTGGGTTTTTGTTGCACTGAAGTTTCGACAAACTGTGATTGCCCGCCATTTCGGTGTGCTGCCAAAACCATTCTGCGTGCGGAATAATTTGCTACTTCATAGCCAAAATCATCACGAATAACTTGTAAACACAGATCTATAGCAGCTGAGCTACCTGCTGAGCAGCCAATAGTTCCATCGTACTGATATAGTACATCTTGTCTGTAATGGATGTGTGGATACTTTTCTTTAAAAATATCGGTATATAACCAGTGAGTGGTCGCAGGGCGATTATCTAATAAACCAATTTCGGCTAACACAAACACACCTGAACAAAGAGAAATGGCTTGCCTACCACGATTAACCAAATCTAAAATATTTTTTATCCAATTTTTGCCAAAATTATCACTAAAATTAAAACATAAATTCTTATTTAATCCAGAGCTTAATAAGATAAAATACCACTATGAAAACTAAAAATAATGACTTTATTATTCGCCCTGCAACAAAAGAAGACTGTGGCTTAATACTTGATTTTATCATAGAGCTTGCCATCTATGAAAAACTGGCTCACGAAGTGGTGACTGATTTGGTAACACTTGAAAAATCTTTGTTTGGTGAAACAGCTTATGCCAAAGTGGTAATAGGTGAATATAATAATAAACCCGTCTCGTTTGCTCTTTATTTTCACAATTTTTCTACCTTTCTTGGTAAACCAGGGCTGTACTTAGAAAATTTATATGTCAAACCCGAAATGCGAGGAAAAGGGTTAGGTAAAATAATGCTCGCTTATTTGGCAAAGACTGCCATTGATTTAGGTTGTGGACGGTTTGAATGGTGGGTATTGAATTGGAATAAATCCGCTATCGAATTCTACAAGTCTTTGGGTGCAGAACCCATGGATGAATGGACAGTTAATCGGGTGACAGGACAAGCTTTAGAAAAGTTGGCAAAATTTTTCTAAAAATAACCCTTTTGCGTATTTGGCTCGATTAAGTTATAGTATCTAACAACATAACACGAGTTTACCATGAAAAAAATCACACTAATAATATTAGTTTTAATTACATCATTTACTATACAGGCTCAAAACACTGATTTACCTAAAATAATTGCTGTTGCTGTTCCACTACCAGCAATTACTATCCAGCCAATAAAGAAAACGGATAAAGCCATAGAAGTTGCATTGTTCAAAGTGGGTAGTAAAATTTATGGCAACTTAGCCCAGACCATTATAGATATCAGTTTCCATAACCCTAATAATCGCACAATTTCTGCAGATTTTATCTTGCCAATACCAGCTAACTCGACTTTAAATGGATATGCTTTAGATGTTAATGGTGTTATGGTCGATGGTGTAGCAGTAGAAAAACACAAAGCACGGGTAACATTTGAGAAGATTGTGAGACAGGGCGTTGACCCAGGTTTGGTAGAGAAAATTCAGGGCAATGTATTTAAAACGCGCATTTTTCCATTAAATGCCAAAGCCAATCGAAAGATTCGTATTAAATACATCACCGTTCTGGGTAAGAATAAGCAAACATACAGCTATCAAATACCATTAATGCAAGGTCAGAAAGTGGGGGAGTTTAAACTCAATATCCAAGCTTTTAATATTGCAAGCAAGCCAATCATCACATCCAGCCAATTTAATGATTTAGCGTTCTCCAAATGGAATAATGCTTATATTACCCAAGTGAGTAAAAAGGATTTTTCCTTAGAGAAGCCTTTGACCATCCAAGTACCAAAACTCAACAGTAATAGTGTAATCATCGCTAAGAACAATTCAAGTGAAGTTTATTTTTCGATCAATCAAAATTCAATTCCTTTACCTAAAATAATGATTGAACGTGTCAATTCAGCCAAGTCGATTAAACTTGTTTGGGATGCATCTAACTCACGTTATGGTTTAGATCATCAGTTAGAAATTGATTTTCTGAACAGTTATTTTAATCAAAACAAACAGGTGGAAGTCGAACTGTATTTATTGAGAAATAAATTGGCAAAACAACAAACCTACAAAATCACACATGGCAATTGGGGAGAGTTAAAACAAACACTCAAAGCAATTAACTACGATGGTGCGACCAATCTATCCGAAATTAACAAACTCAAAGGAAGGGCTGATGCCGTTTTATTATTTACTGATAGTATTCACACATTTAATGACAGGCAAAAGATTAAGCTTAAATCTCCTTTGTTTGTGGTCAGTAGTGGATTATCGGTGAATCAAGCTTATGCTGCTTTATTAGCTGAGGAGAATAATGGTCAATCTCTCCAATTAACGGCTCAAAGTGATATGACGCAATTGGTTAATGCTCTATTTTTACCCAATAGGCAATTAATTTCCATAGATGTCTTATCAGGTAAGGTTCGTAAGTTGTCCTATTTACCACGTACAGTGAGCAACAACTCAGGGCAAATAAGTGGGCAACTGCTGTCTGCTAGTGCCGAGCTTAGCTTAAATTACGGTTATAACGGTAAGATTTCCAATAGAGTCAAAATTCACCTTAACAAAGACAAGTCATTAGAAACCAATCTACCAGAACTTATTTGGGCACAGCAACAGCTTGATTATCTACAAAAAGAGGGCAAACAAAACAAAGCCAGTATCATCGAATTGAGTCAACAATACGATATGGTTAGTGATTTTACTTCTTTGATTGTTTTAGAAGGTTTAGCTCAATATGTAGAACATAAAATCGCACCACCAAAGTCTTTAATCAAGATGCGCAGTGATTATTTTGCTCAAATAAAAGCGAGTAAAAAAGACAAAGAAAAAATCGTTCACGATAAAATTTCTCAAGTCATCAATATGTGGGAAACCCGCAAACAATGGTGGAAAAAAGAATTTCCTAAATATGTTGCACCAAAGCCTCAAAAAGTAAGCCAAAGAGTTAATGCTCAAGGTATGCAAGGTGAGGGGGAATTGGATAGGGTTACGGTAACTGGTAGTCGCATAAGCGCAAGTGATTTAGAAGAAGCCGATGCAGTTTATTCAGTAGCACGTGAAGAATCTCCAACACCTGTAGCTGCGCAATCTGAAAGAAAAAAACAAAAAGCAAATGATTCGACTAGCGCATCGGTACAGATTAGTGAATGGAATCCTAACACACCGTATTTAAAAGTTTTGGAAAAAGCCAAAGATAAAACTTTGAGTTATTATGAATTGAAAAAAAATTACTACCAGTCACCTGCATTTTATTTCGATGCATCTAATTATTTTTTCAAAAATGATAACCAAGATTTTGCTTTACAAGTCTTATCCAATATTGTCGAGTTGAAAATTCAAGATTCGCGCTTGCTACGCACCATGGCAATGGCATTGAAACAACAAAAGCTGTTTGATTTAAGCATTTGGGCTTATCGCAAAGTGCTAGAGGAACGCAGTGAAGAACCACAATCCTACCGCGATTTAGCCCTGGCCTTACAACAACGCATCGATGCAGGCAAGGCAAAAAACATTAAACAAGATTATAAACAAGCCATCGAGTTACTCTACAAAGTCGTGACCGATAGATGGGATAGATTTCAAGGCATCGAAGTCACCGTATTGATGGAAATTAATCAAATGTTAGCTCAAGTAGATAAGAACCAAATAGATTATTCATTCATTGATAAACGCTTGATTCAATTATTAGATGTTGATTTGCGTATCACTTTAGCATGGGATAGCGATATGACCGACATAGATTTATGGGTGATTGAACCCAGCGGTGAAAAAGTCACTTACAGCAAAACTTTGTCAACAGTCGGCGGCATGTTCCACCAAGATTTTACTGGCGGCTATGGCCCAGAAGAATACCTATTACATAAAGCCCCATTGGGTAACTATACCATCAAAGTACATTTCTATGGCAATGGTTCACCCGAATTAACAGGCGGCACAACTTTATATGTCGATGTCTTTACCAACTATGGTCGTGAAAATCAAAAAAGACAAACCCTGAGCCTACGCTTAGAAAATGCACAAGATGACTTTTTGGTTGGTACAATTGCGATTGATTGAGATATTATTGTCCGCAGATAACGCAGATTTTCGCAGATGAAAGTTGTAGGGTGGGCTTGCCCACTCTACGATTTAATGTTGGTTTTTGTTAAAACATGAATGGGGCGTTGGCTTTAGCCAACGAAACAAAGCCAAAAGTTTAGTAGTCTAGTCGAAGTGTAAAAAAAGGTTATGTAATTATTATGAAATATATTTTAATGTTGTTGATGTTATTGTTCTCACTTGATAGTTTTTCAGAATGCCGAAAGATTGAACCAGGAAGTGGTGGAGATGCTACAATTCTTAAAAGTACAGCTTTTGGTGGTTGTTCCTATTTTTCGCCTATCTTCAGGTTAGGTTATTCAAACAAGTTTTCTGGTTATATTGGATTGGGTGCTTTGATTCCTTTTGACCAACAAACTGATTGGGAAGGTGGGTTTAGTGATAAGGGTCTCGCTATTGTGGCAACAAAATATGAAAGTGGTGAGATATATGATTTAGGTTATTCACACCGAAATGGTGTAGTCATGTTTTCAACAGGATGGGATGCAGGAGTATCTTATCGTAAATCTGATAAGGATATGAAAGGAATATATGTAAGTTACACCTTTGTCGGCTCCATAACATTACGCTATCTTGAAAATAATAACGACAATCTTTTTAGTGTAGGCTTTGGATTTAAATATTGAACTCGTTGTAGGGAGGGAGACTTGCCCACCGCTAGTGTTTTAGTGAAATCAATAATCAAACAATATTAAATTCTGTGGGAAGAGCTTGAGAGGCACTTAATTAAGAGTTAGCTTATTGAATACTATCACAATTATTTCAGAAGATTCGTCATTCTTGCGAAGGCAGGAATCTCCTTGAATAATTGTGATTTCTTTTATTAGAGCTAACACATTGTATTTTATAGTATTTCAAAGTTTAGATTGGAAATGAGTTAAATTTTTGAGATTCCTGCCTTCGCAGGAATGACGGCTTTTTGTACGCTAAACCACCCTGCAAAGAACAGCATTTAACCAACAATTGATACGCATCAATGTTTAAAAATACGATTAAAATTATTATCTCACCATTCTTAAAAGTAACCAATGATGAAAATAGTTAATCGAGTTGAAGAAGTCATAAATTCACAGTATTTACCCAAAGGCACTATGGTTTATTGTGCGGGAAATGCTTCGACTCCACAGGTTTTATTAAAACAAATTGTCGATGATAAAAGCATAAAAGACATCAGTATGTTGAGTTTGTTATTGCTTGGCGATAATGAATCCTTGTTTTCTGCCGAGGTCTGTTCACGCATTACGCATCGGGTTTTGTTTTCTGGTTCACATTCGCGCAAGGCGCTTAATCAAGGATTGGCAACTTACCAAATGATGCATTTATCGGATATTCCGCACCAAGTGAAAAATTATTTAAAACCTTGCGTGGTATTTTTGACCGTTTCGGGTCCTGATAACGGTGGAAACTACAGTTATGGCAGTACGGTGGAGGGTTTGCCTGCGGCTGTATCGGCAGTAAAAGCCTGTGGTGGCATTGTTATTGCAGAACGAAATAAGCAGATGCCCTTTGTATTGGGTACGACTTTGAAAGAGTCTGAAATTGATTATTTGATTGATGTGGATTACCCTTTACCAATTAGCCCAACCAAAAAGCCTGATGCAACAGCGCAAAAAATAGGTGATTTGGTTACCGAGCTGTATATCGACGATGGCACAACCTTGCAATATGGGATTGGTGAAGTGCCAGAGGCGGTAACCGATGCGATTATTCGTAAAGGCGTGAAAGACATTGGTATTTATACCGAGCTTTTTGCCGATGCCATGCAAAAGCTGGTGGTTGAGGGCATTGTTACCAATAAGTATTTAGCTGTTGATTTTGCCACATCAACCATATTTCTTGCTGGTGACAAACAAGGCTATGATTGGATGCATTACAACTCGTCCATTCAATCACGCCCTTGTGATATGACAAACAGTATTTTGCGCATTGCCGGGCAACACAAAATGACGGCGATAAACAGTGCAATTGGTATTGATTTGCACGGCAATATTTGGGCAGACTCGGTACAAGGTCGGATGGTTTATTCGGGCATTGGTGGACAGGCAGATTTTTTGCGTGGTTCTTACCTTTCCAAAGGTGGTCACGGTATTATTGCGATGAAATCACAAACCCACAAAGGCACTTCCAAAATTGTGGATTTATGCCCAGCAGGCATTACCACTACTGCAATTGCGGCAGATCCCGTGATAATTGTCACTGAAAATGGTGCTTTTAATCCCATGGGTTTAAATATTGCCGAACATGCGGTTGGTATTGCGCATTTGGCACAAGAAAGCACTCGTGATAGGTTGCTCAAACAAATATATGACAGCAAGGAGTATTACAAACCAAAAATTGCCTTAAAAGACAAATCTCCCAAGGGTTTTACAGCTTATAGTGCTATTTTTAGCTAATTAAATTGTTCCCTCTCATGGATAGTTTACAATGCACATCACTGTTATATTATACCTAAAATAAATGAATAAAACTGAAATCAAGAATATTGTATTAATCACCATTGGTTCACTATTCTTGGCAATGGGTGTGGTATTTTTTCTCTACCCTGCCAAAATCATCACTGGTGGCACACCTGGATTGGGTTTGCTTGCACACTATTTAATCGACATTCCTATTGGTGTTGCCATGTTATTGATAAATATACCTTTGTTATTGATTGGTAAAAAATATTTAACCATGGGTTTTGCCCTGCGTACTGTATACTCAATGATAGTGACTTCATTATCTGTTGATTTATTAGCATATTTGGTTGATTTTCCAAAAATTGAAAGTTTATTGTTATCAACCTTATACGGCGCTGTTTTTGTTGGGGTCGGTATTGGTTTGGTGCTTAAATCTAATGCTTCAGCTGGTGGTACCACAATTATTGCGCGAATTATTGCCAGTAAGACTCGCCTAAAACCAGGCAATGTTATTATGATGCTAGATGCTGTTATTATAATCAGCGTTGGTATGATTTTCAAAAATTTTGAAGGGGTTTTGTGGAGTATTATTACCATCTATGTTGCTACTATTGTTATCAATAAAATTGTTACAGGAAGTATATCAGATAAGTTGGTAAATATCGTATCTGAAAAAACCGATGAAATAGCCATGGCGATTCGAGAAAGATTTGACCGTGATGGAACTATTGTAACAGGCCAAAATCTCTCACGTGGTCATGATAAACACATTATATTTGTTGTTATCAATGTGAGGTCAATTATTCAATTGCGAGAAATGGTGCTTGGAATTGATAAAGAGGCTCTGATGATAATAATGGAAGCATCTGAAATGACAGGAACATCACGAAGATACCATTAATGTTTAAGATTTTTAGTTACCAGGCCCGAAAAAAGTTATAATAACCCTAATAAATAATGTAATGTGAATATATGTCTGAAAGTTTACCAAAATTAAGCCAAGTCATTGTTTATGGCTTGGGAGCGATGGGACGACCAATTGCTCGTAATTTACATCAACATGGCTTATTGTTGGGTGTTAAAAATCGCACAAAAGGCATAGCTACAGGGCTGGCATCAGAGTTGAATCTTGATGACTTTGAAGACGATGAACACATGTTTGCTCAAGCTGATTGTGTGTTGACTTGTGTTTCGGCAGATGAAGATTTAATCACTATTATTGAAGAATTTAAAGGCTGGTTAAAACCTGGTTCTGTGGTGATAGATTGTTCAACAGTCTGTGCCAGCACAGCAAAACAATTGGCAGAGGAATTATCAAAACTAGCAGTGGGTTTTATGGATGCACCGGTCTCTGGTGGAGTAGAGGGTGCACAAAAGGGCACTCTATCCGTCATGGTTGGAGCAGATTTTAAAACCTATAAACGTGCTGATGATTTGTTTCACTCCATTGGTTCACAAGTGACCTATATGGGCAAGATTGGTCAGGGTCAAGCCACAAAAGCAGTCAACCAAATACTTGTGGCAGGAGTCGCTCAAGCGGTAACAGAGGCACTTGCTTATGCTGAGAAATGTAAACTGCCCATGGAAAAAACTATTGAAGTGCTCAATGCTGGTGCTGCTGGTAATTGGTTCCTCGATAAACGTGGTTTAACCATGACAAAAAATGAATTTGCAAAAGGATTTAAATTGTCTTTATTGCATAAAGACTTGAAAATTATTCAAGACTCCTTAAATGACATTAATGAACAATCCCAAATTGTTAATCGCGGTATAAATGAATACGCACAATTGATTGAAGCAGGGGATGGCGATTTGGATATATCTGCACTGATAAAAATAAAAAGAGAACAATTCCATAACGAAAGCGAAATTGAAGAAGAGTAAACATGAGTAAAGCAGTACAAGAAACTACACATTTTGGCTATAAAACCGTAGCAAAGGGTGAAAAAGAAAAAATGGTCGGAGAAGTTTTTACTTCTGTGGCTGCAAAATACGACATCATGAATGACTTTATGTCGATGGGTGTTCATCGTTTGTGGAAACGTCACTTTTCACTCACTTGCGGTGTTGAAGCAGGTGCTCAAGTACTGGATTTAGCCGGTGGAACAGGCGATATAGCGAAATTACTTGCACCAAAAGTAACAGATAAGGGCCATATCATTGTTGGCGACATCAACCAAGGTATGTTGGACGTTGGCAAGGAACGTTTGATTGATGCGGGTTTATATGGATTAGTCACAACCCAACAGATGAATGCTGAAGAATTGCCGTTTGAAGACGATACATTTGATTTAATTACCATGGCATTTGGTTTACGTAATGTCACCGACCAACAAAAAGCCTTAAATGATATGCACCGTGTGTTAAAACCAGGTGGCAAATTAATGGTTTTGGAATTTACCGAAGTTAACCTTAAATTTTTAGCTAAGATATACGATTTCTATTCCTTCAAAATTTTGCCAGAAATTGGTGAAATTGTTGCCAAAGACCGTGACTCTTACCAATATTTAGCCGAATCCATTCGTAAACACCCCAATCAAGCCAAGCTTAAAGGCATGTTTGAAAAAGCAGGATTTGAACTCTGTAAAGTCGAAAATATGTCAGGTGGAATAGTCGCCATACACACAGGATACAAAACATGAACACAGCCGTAGATAAAATTGAAACAGAACAAAAACAAAACAACTGGTTTGAAGATGTTTTTTTAGATGCTATTAATTCAGCCATGAATAAAAGCCTGTCTTACGATGTAGGCTCAACTAAAAAACTTGAAGCTTTCGAAAATAAAGTTATCAAGGTAGAACTGGAGAAAACACCTTTTATTTTCTACATCAAAATACAAGATAAAAAAGTCATGCTGTTAAAATACTGCGATGATGAAGTGGATACAACCATAAAAGGTACGCCTTTGGCACTATTTTCCATGAATGCCGAAGAACCAATTACAGGAATAAAAAGTGTGCAAATCAATGGCGATGCCAATACAGGACAGTTCTTTGCCAAATGGTTAAAAAACCTTGAGCCTGACTGGGAAGAAGCCTGGTGTGATTTACTCGGTGATGGCATGGGCGTGCGTGTCTCAAACATAGCCAAAGGCATACTGGACTTCGGTAAAAAGTTTAAAAATTCATTGGTTTCCAATACCAGCGAATACCTCGTTGAAGAATCCCGTGATTTAATCTCTCCAACCGAAATGGAAGATTTTTTAGATGATGTTGATGATTTAAAAGCCGATACAGCACGATTGGAGCAACAGATTAAGGCATTAAAGAAGTAATTAATGAATATATTTCGTCTAACAAAAATCCTCCACACCTTTGCCAATTACCGTGTCAAAGACTTGATTCCAAAAGAGAAAAGTAAAAAGCGTATTCACCTGTTACGCATGCTTTCACCTTTTGCAAGCAAAGGAAAAACTTGTAAAAGCAATCCTGAGAAATTGCGTAAGGCCTTAGAAGAGCTGGGACCAATATTTGTGAAGCTTGGGCAGGTTTTATCTACGCGTCCTGATATGATTCCTTCTGAAATAACAGAAGAATTGGCAAAACTGCAAGACGATGTTGAGCCATTTGCTTGGAAAGAAGCGCGTGAATTTATCGAACAACAATTGGATCAACCACTGGATGAAATATTCAATTCAATTGATGAAAAACCCTTAGCATCGGCCTCTGTCGCCCAAGTGCACGCAGCAGAACTTAAAGATGGTCGCGAAGTCGTTATCAAAGTTCTTCGACCAGGCATTAAGAAAATGGTTAAAAGAGATTTGGAATTGATGCGTTCAGTGGCAAAACTTGCTCGCACATTTGGTGATCCTGGTGTTCAAGTTAACCCTGTTGAGATTGTAGAAGAGTTTGAGAAGACTATCTATGATGAACTAGACTTGCAACGTGAAGCGGCTAATGCCTCCGTATTGCGTAAAAACTTTCTTGATTCTGACGACCTGTATATCCCCGAGATTTATTGGCAATACTGCAAAGAAAAAGTTATGGTGATGGAACGTGTTTATGCTATTCCTATTCGTCAATTCGACAAACTTAAATCTGCAGGTATTAATCTACAAGTGCTTGCTGAAAAAGGTTTAAAGTTATTTTACACCCAAGTGTTTCGAGATAACTTCTTTCACGCGGACATGCATCCAGGTAATATATTTGTCAATCCAACCAATCCTGAGAACCCACAAATTATCTTGCTAGATTTTGGTATCTGTGGTTCATTACCAAAAGGCCATAAATTAGATTTAGCCAATAATTTTATGGCATTTTTTAACCAAGATTACCGCCGAATTGCGGAATTGCACATTGAAGCGGGTTGGGTGCCAGCCGATACCCGTGTGGATGAGCTTGAATCCGCAACACGTACTATTTGCGAGCCGTATTTTGCCCGACCCATCAGTGAAATATCATTCGGCGAAGTCATGCTCAAAACCTTTGAAATGGCACGAAAATTTCAATTAGTTATACAGCCTGAATTTATCTTGTTGCAAAAAACTTTACTTAATATCGAAGGATTAGGACGCCAACTCTATCCCGAACTGGATATATGGCAAACCTCAAAACCTGTCTTATCAGGCATTATGAAAAAGAGTTATGGCATGGATGGTGCGATTGACACCATCAAGAAAAACTTACCCACATGGCTAGAGCAAACTGCCGAAATTCCACACCTCGTGCATGAATTACTGAGCCTAAAAACAAAGCCATTAACAAAACTGCAACAAATCGAACAAGCAAAAAGTGACAAACAAAAGCAAAATAGCGAAAACAAAAAAACCTACGCCTTATTGGCAACAGGTTTTGGAATAATCACCGCCTTGCTTTATTCTCTAGATGCTAATACCAGTAAATACCTAGGCATGACTATCCCAACCATGGCAAGTATGATTACCTCAGGTGTTTTCTTTATAAAAGCACTAAAGAAATAAATATTGCTTTGGGTAAGAATGTTTATGATGTTTCGAAAATCAACCTGTTCTAAGAGGTTGACTAAAGAGACAGTGAAAGTATTTCACTCCATATTATGCCAATAATATAGGAAGTAAACGAATAAATAAAGTTATGAGTATAAGGCGCTACAAAGCAACAAAAAACCAATAACAAAGCATGTTGTTCCCTCCAAGTATTGAATGGTCAGACCAATACAGTACGAGCAATTGATGCATGTAATCCTAAGTCTTATTGAAACTCTATCTTTACCGCTACCTTAATCGAATTCACAGCTCGCGAAGACAGTATGAACATGCCTAATTAATTTATAAGTTATTTGGCAAAGAACTGGTTGCAGTTGATGGAATATTTTTAAAAGTCAGTGCCAATAAAAGTAGCATTTATACAGAAAACAACTCCCTGGCGAGTTGTTTTACAATCCTTTGTGGGTAACCACAAGGCTTGCACCGTACATTTTTATATCACCCAAAAAAGTCTATCAAAAGGTGAAAGCACTGCAAGTTGAGTTACACTCTACTCTTTATTCAAAATCACTTGCAAATATTAAATCTTCAATTGCTGACTCATAGGCTCCAATAGACATGTTGCTTGGGTTGCGAAGGTTGCCAAATAGATCTCTACTTACTACCCCACTTGTGTTTGCACCAGCACTGACTGCTGGGGATGTTTCACCAAGTGCAAAATTGCCTCCTACAATAGGGTTTACAAATTGTGGATTTGTAGATACAGAATTCATGTTCCATGATGGTAGTGTTTGAGCAGATGGACTATACCAAAGATTATTGTTCCCAGCATCAGGAATATCCCAATATCCAGGAATCTCAAATGGCAAATTGTTTGTATCAACAACAATATTGTTGATGAATTCCCATGTGCCACCAAAAATCCATGCAGGACTTCCTGTTGCTTGAACGCGTATTCCATGCCCATCACCTGGTTCTCCATAGCCATAAAATGTGTTGTTATATAGCTTTATATCAGATTGGTTTTTATTACTTGTAATTGCTATTGCTCTTGTATGTCCAGCACTGGTTGGTATTTCTAAACCTGAGTTGATTATAAGATTATTATAGATTTCTATAGGCATATCGTAGCAAACTTCAGAAGAGCCCCCTGCAGATATGTTAATTCCATGCCCAACTTGATTGATTACCACATTGTTGTGAATGCGCATAGTACCACTAAAATTCCCGCAAGGGCCTTCATCATAGACATGTAGTGCATGATGAACCTTGGTGTCAGATACATGATTCCAGCCTATTTCAAAAGATTTTATAATTGTGCCACCTCGATTAGATATATAAAACACATGATGTAGTTTTGATGTTCTATCACAACCAAAATCATGTACATAATTGCCAAATATCTTTATGCCTCCTCCTGCAAAATTTGGTCCATTGAGGTTACTTCCTGCAATTGCTCCGCCTTGACCATCCGCACAACCCTCAAGGTTATTTGGTCCTGAAGGTCTTGGATAATTAGTAATTTCATTGCCAATGGCACGCATACCTTTAAAAGAATAAATTCCATTGCCATTAGTTTTTATCACTAATTTTGAAAAATTCCAGTAAGTGGCATCACCATTCCAGTTATGAATTCCTCTATAGCTTTCATCCTCAATGATAACTTCCGCTCCTGGATAGGCAATAATAGATAGTGGTAACTCGGCAGTTCCGTGAATATATTTAACATGAAGTCCACCTGTTTCAAGCACTCCATCTGTTACATAAACTATGTCTCCAGGTTTAAACCTACCACGAGCACCTATATTATCTCTACCTAAAGCAACATAAGCCAATGTTGCCCATGGATTATTCCATTTACCATCAACAGTGGCACCGTCATTACCATCTGGCTTAACATAAAATATATCACCATTTCTGATAGTAAAAGGAAGTGTTTCAGAAAGTTGCCCATTCACCTCAACATGAATAGATACCAGACCATCAGATGCAGTTGCAGGAATTGAGAATGCGATTGTTTGAATTTTATGATAGGTGCTTAATTCTGCGGGGCCTGTAGCCATATTACCATCTGCTTTTCCCCAATAATAAATATGAGCAGCTTCCTTATTGTCAATAAATATTTTAGATGCTCCTTGTGTATCACCGAGATTTTGACCCCATACTGTCACGATGGTCCCTTCTCCTAAACCATCATTCAATCCTGTTTTAGGACCACTTACTATATCAGAAAAGTTTAGTACAGGTGATGCCTGAGCTATGGTCAAGAAACTGGATACTATAAAAACAACAAATATCATAAGAGTAATTAAATATTTTTGGCTGCGGACGTTAATAGTTTTATTTGTTGGTGGTTTATTTGATTTTTCTACAGTTGTATTGGCCGCTACTGTTTGTTTAGTTTGTTGCATTTTATTCCCTCATTAGTGGTTTATTCTGCTTGATGCAGATAACCATCTCTTTATTATAGACATACTAGCTATGATAAAATGTGAAGTATGTTACATTTTCAAAGGCAAATAGCGAGTAAACGTATGCCTTAAAAAAGATGCTTTGATGTAGTGGAATCCCTAATGGAGTTCTTTTTAAAGCAAAACAAAGAAGTCAAACTAAACAGGGTTCCTACAAGGGAAGCCACTACTAACAGTGTAGGTTTGTTTTAGTGGTTTAGGCAATTAAGAAGGTTTAAATTCGATGGGCGGGAGCCTGTTCTACATAAAACCCAAATCCCGATATAGAAAGTACGATGATAGCACAAGTCCTTGATGCACCTAGAAAACCCAGAAAAAGCTTCATCACCAATGAGGTGACTTTAGTTTTTCTTGATTTCCTATGCACATCAGTTACTTGCACTCTCAAACGCATTTCTATATCGGGATTTGGGTAAAAAGTATTCAGTCAATATTATCAATGCTTCAAATCGTTGCGCCATTTTGGGTGGTGAAAGTGTAAGCGATGGTCGCATGAATTAGAAACAACAGAGGTATCTAGAGTAATAGTACCAATTTTTTGCCATTGTTTTTTGTCATTAGTTGACTGACTGGCTACTGAAATATCAAAATTGAGCGTTTTATCCTTAATCTGTAACTCTTCACGAAAGTCTTTGGCAACAGTGTTGTGTTTTTCTTGGGCGTGTAACATCATCCATTTAGGTGTGATGATATGAGGGTTGTTGGTTTCTCCAAGAGTTGAAATTTCGTATAGTTGGCGTATTTTGGGGTTTTCATCTGCTTTAGAAAATGTACGTGCGAGTTTGCTTACATACAATAAGCTTTTTAAAACAACGCTGGTGATACTGGCTTTTGGTGCATTTGTTAGTTCGACATCTGTATAGTATTGTGCCTTTGTGCCGCCAAGGTCATCAATAAGGAAAAAATTGGCTGTGTTTTCGTCATTGGCTTGTAGAGGGTTTAATGAGGGAAATATTTTGCCTGCAAATCCAAATGAACGGACTTGTCCTTGTTTAGTATTTGACATGGCAGAAGATGCTCTAACAATTATCAAGGCCTTACTGTTTTTCTTAAAATAACCACTGTAATTGTTTTCAGCAGTAATTTCCCAAGTGCCTTTGAAACATATGCCATTGGGGTGAGCCAGTTTATTAAATTGTGGCAATATATCGGCATGGTTTTCTAATGTTCTTTGAGCGTTACCAAGAATGATGTTTTTGCCTTTTTGAACAAGTTTTTTAAACGAAACTCGCTCTTGGGGTAATTGGTCAACTGGGTCAGATTTTACTTGATCCCAAACCTTTTGAAATTGACTGCTTTTAATTACTTCTATTGAAGATGGATTGAAGGATGAAGTTGTTGAACAAGCCGAAAGGAAAAATACGCTTGAAAATAGCAGTTGTTTTGAATGATTCATTAATTATTTTGGGCTCAATAAGAGTATAGAAAATGTAAAAATCATTCTAGCATAAATCCTATGTAACCTTTCAATAATAGTTAAGTACACTCTATTTTTTTAGACTCAAACAATGCAAATTAGTAGCTAATTTCATTATTTTATTTTGGATTCAAAAATTTAAAAAGTTTCACCTTAAAAGAAAATCATTTCAATACATTTGAGGGTGGGAAACGCCCATTCCACACCATCATTCCTGCTTTTATCACAAAAGGTGATTTGCTGCGGATATGTTTTGGTTTAATGGGCGGTGCCTTACATCCACAAGATTCAGGCGAAATTTGGTGCGAATGGGTCACAAAGTTCAATTTGCCAATGGTCCTTACGGTGGTTACCAAGCCATTCGAATTAAAGATGGTATTTATTGGGGAGCATCTGAATCTCGCAAGGATGGACAAGCATCAGGTTATTAGTAATTTTTAAGTAACTATTCAGCGAATATAAAAGATATTTCTTGACATGGTTTTTAGTTAAAATCTCAATATTTCCAACTTGCTGAAAACTGTTCTGATAATACCTTGTATTCTAATATGAATGCCTGCTATCGACT
>Ga0256834_1000028_pt1 | contig 105061 bp, 81 predicted proteins | sample 4281140metaG_FD_190536 | JGI IMG/M metagenome (GOLD analysis project Ga0256834, IMG submission 190536) | Hydrothermal vent microbial communities from East Pacific Rise, Pacific Ocean - 4281-140 | ecosystem: Environmental > Aquatic > Marine > Hydrothermal vents | place: Pacific Ocean: East...
AGGTGTTATTCGAAACGTAAAGAAGTGCATTAAATTTAAAAAACGGCGACAACCGGAAAGAGGAGCAATCACAAACTGCGCATTCAACTCAATCGAGGGGTAACCTGTAGGCGGGCGGTTTGTAAAAAATGATTCTTATGAGCGGAGCGAATGTTAGAATCATTACCCGGTTTTGATTTTCTGCGGGTGAAGAGATTTCGGGCAGGAAATTAGGCGGCAAGTAACAATTTTTAACATCAAAACCCAAACATTCAGAACGTATATTGCAGTCCGAAAAGTATCTCCATAGGGCGTACGGATATATTTTTCGTGAATGTTTGATAGGAATTATAAGAAATCTCGGTAATTTTTTTCACATTATTCAAGTTTTCCGCTTGAATAAAAAACATCCCGTTCTTTTTCCATTTGAATTCCGCCCTCAAATGAAAAGAAAATAGACTTTTCCAATTCGTCCGGTTTGTTCTAAACCCTAAAGAATATACTCCGGCATTGAGAGTCATAAATTCTCCTATGGAATGAGACAAATTTCCTTCAAATGAAAACTGTCCGTTAATATCATTTTTCGTGTTATTAAAAAATCTGACAATTTTTGTATATGCCGGATTCAAGCTATATTGCCATTGATTTGAATGCCCTCTAAAAAACAACGAGGTTCTAAATACATTTAGCTGCATGCCGGATAACTTTTCATTCACCCAAACCTGACTTTTTTGATATAAACCTTCCGTATTGATGTCGATGGAAATACGGGCGTCCATAAAGTATTTTCCCATATACATCGACCAATGATAATTTTGAAAATAATAATGTCCGGCTTTAAATGACATGTCGTATAAGCCCATCGTATCGATTCTTGTAGAAACCTTATAATTATCCGCTCCCCAAGCAACGCCGGTTTTAGCTCGGAAACTTAAGGCTCTTGCGGCCCAATCATAATCATAGGTCATGTTAATATTTTGTCTTTCGGTTTTAAAAAATATCAAATTTCCACGTTCTACACGGTTGAAATCCACAAATCTATATCCGGGAAAATACGCCGGAAAATCACGATAAGATTCTCCAATAAAATAGCTTAACAAAATGCGTGAATATATACCTACTCGTCTACCCATAGCGCGGAAGGACACACCGGGACGATCCAAACGAATTTTCCGGTTATTTAATAAATTCTTACGTTCCCAAAAACGATACGTCAGAGGTATTTGTAAGCTGAAAAGCCATTTGTCAAAACTTTTTCTCCAGCCCGTTATTATTCGTAAACTATGCTGCCTAATGCCTATTTTATTGTGAAAATGACCACCCAATAACATTGTATTTCTATAAGCTTGGGTTGTTATAAATGCATCGGTAAACCTGTAAACAATCATCGGATATCGAAAGCCTTCTTCAAAAGCCGGACTTTTCATAAACTCGAGGGATTGTTGGAAGCTTCGTATGGCATAGAAAGCTTGTTGTTCAATAGTGTCGCCCGCCGAAAAATACGGAGATGAAAACGAAACGGAAGGCATAAAAAGAGATTGATGTGAATAATTATAAACTACATCCGTTATAGATTCAAGCAAACCCGAAGACAAAGGCGATATGATGTGTGTTTTATTGCCTATAACACCGTAAGGTAAATTTACCCGATCGGTGACATGATAATCATTATAACGAATCGTTTGCAAATTTGTCAAAGAAGGATATTTCAATTCCAAATCGCTTTGAAAATAAAATTTGTCATTATTTATCGTGCGCAAAATCTTGAACGATAAGTCTCTATTGGTTTTGTACCTTTTGCTTTGTTTTATGAAATATACGGAATCTCCCGCAGGACGTATTATCGTTTTGTCTTCAAAAATCGGTTGTTGTAGGTTGTATATGCCGTTGATACGCCATTGTTTGTTGGGGTTGTCACCATCCACAACCAAATAGGAAAAATCACCGCCCAGCTCTGTAGAACGATTTATCTTGAAATTAAATAACTTTTCATAAAATTTGTATTCATCCTGAAAACCGGAATGAATCAAATCTTTTCGTGAAAAATAATCTTCAAATCCATTTTTTAAATATTCGGCATTTATTGTCAGCAAGTGATCTTTTTCAAAAAATCCCCGGTTAGAGCTACGCAACTGAAACAAGTATTGCCGTCCGGCTCCCAACATCATCGGTTTAAGCGCCGCATCGTAATACGGTGTAAACGGAACATATCCCGTTCGCACTGGAAATATGCGTTTGAAATGGTTTTTCAATATCAAATTTAAGGCTATTTGATCGGTTTGTTTGACTTTTTGCAAAACCCTGATAGGTTGATGCCGCTGATATAATTCAACCCGTTCAATATCGTCGGAACCCAAATTGCGCGTAATTCCCGTATAACGTTCGCCAGTCAAATCCAATCCTTCCACATACAAATGGGAAATGGCTTTGCCCATATAAGCAATTCGGCCGTCTGAATCAATAGTGATTCCCGGTATTTTTTTCAACAAATCTTCCGCATTCCGGTCGGTTGCACTTCTGAACGATTGGGCATTGAATAGCAAGGTATCGCCTTCTTTTTTCACGGGGCTAAAATATAATACCACCTCTTGAAGCTTTTCCGCATTATTTTTCTTAAGAATAAAAATTCTTTGTGTTTCCCTTTTGCTCAAGAGAAGTTTTAAGGACGCATACCCCGATTTATTTATTTCCACCATAATGCTATCAGGCCATGCATCCGTTCGGAAACGAGCCGTTCCCGTAGAATCCGTATTGTCGAATGCCAATAATTCCGATTGCGCGTTACGCACGATAACATCGGCTTGAGAAATAACATATCCGAAATTATCTTTTACTTGCCACCTTACTTCTTGGGCATCTCCATTATAAATATTCGAACACAAAAGATACAATAAAACAATTTTCGGCAAGTGTCTCATTAATATAATTCAACCGGGTTATTAAACCGTCTTACTTTTTCTTCTGCTTTCTTAATCAAATCATCTGCGCTCATGGTTTTCTGATTACTATTTTCCACTCGAATGTTTATATTAAACTTTTTTAACATCATCAAATTGGATTGTAAATTTAATCGCAGAAGACGGACAAGAAAATTTTTCGGACCGGTCTTTTCGGCATTTTGTAGGTCCAGCAAATAGCGAAACGAACGTTTTTCAAATTTTTCCAATTTAAAAAAATAATGATTCTTAGTATCATACAGGTATATTATAAGCCCCGGCAATCCTCGAAATTTATACGGGCCCATATCATACGGATACGATGGCGCATACCAAGCCAACCAATGCCGCCCGCCGAAATCGGCTTCCGCCAATCGCAATACCAATCCTTTTTCCAGCCGGGTAGAATCTTTCTTTACCCATGAAATTTCAGACAATGCCGTTTCATAAAAAACTTTTTGCCCGGTTATTTCACCCACCACCGTCGTCTTCCTCCTTTCAGGATCCATAAATACTAAATACGGAATATGACTTCTAAAACGTGAAATATCCTTTACCATTTCCATCCGGTCGCCATTGTTCAGCATCAAGGAATCTTTGTTGAATTTTCCTTCGGGCATAAACAAGCTCCGGTGGTTTTTGGCATTGTATAAAACCACAAAATTTTCCGTTTCCACATACTGACTATCCGTACTATCCGGCTGATAAGAACACCAATATGTAGCTTTAAAATCGGTAACAATTTCATATTGCTGTGCATAGGAAAATCGAACGATAACGAGGATCAAATAATAAAAGGAATTTCTCATTTTCTTCTATTTTTTATTTTACAAAGGATGCCCCGAAAAACCGGGACATCCCCTATAATTACTTCACAGAAATCAAGCCCAGTTCACATACAAGCCAATCTACCGCCATAGTTATGTCAATCACATCCTCGATATTATCAACATCCGCCGTTATTATTACCACTGTTCCACAGCTTAATTCGGCTGTCCATGTAATGATTTTAAAGTGTTGTTTCCGGTTTTTAAGAGCGGCTTGCTCCGTTTGGATTTTTTTCGCTGAAAGATCGGATTTCACCGAATTATTTTCCAATCCGTTACCGCTGGCTAAAACCGGTAATGTAAATGAAAACATTAATATGAAAACTATTAAACTTAATTTTTTCATAACTCTTTAGTTTCAAAGTTAATAAAAATTCAGGTACTTGCCACCCCGCTGCTCCGGGCGGCTTTGTGTCGGTTTCCGCTTCGATGAGCGGTTATTGCATTTCCACGCACCCGGCGTGTCCGGTTGTTTTCCGCCTCCCAAGAGGCGGTGTGTCGCTTTGCCTCGCTACGGCACTGTATTTGACCGGCGGGCATTTGCTTTTCGGTTCGGCCGAACCTTCGATTTTCCCCTCCCGCGATTGGCGCCTTCCACGCGGAAGGATGAAAATCTATACAAAAAAAAACGATACGAGTCAAGTGCCGCCCCGTTAAATGTTTGTTAAAGTTTTGGCTTTTTATTTTTGAAAGGTTAATAATGAGTTCAAGGAATGCGTTGAAAAGTTGAAACTCATTTGAGGAGAATGAGGCTTGTTGTTAAAAATTTTTCAAGTCCGGCAAAATCTTATCGGTAATTTGCGAGGGGAAATGTTAAAACGAAGTTTCGAAAAAACGCAAAAAATTCGTGTCCATTTGTGAAATTCGTGGCAAAAAATAAACCACTAATTACACGAATTACACGGATAAAAAGGAGTTGTCCAAAACTTAATGAACAACTCCTGAGATGAATTAGTTTGAACTTTTTTCTTTGTCACTCAATTTTTGAGCTACTAAATTAAGAGCCAAAGCGGCAGTTATTAAAATAAAAGATAAAACACTCACTTTTCCGAAAACGTAAGCTATAAGGAGTGTAATTTCCAAAATCACTATGACTCCCGTTATTATATTCGGCTTCATATTCAAATAGTTTTTAATAATTTACTCATTTATTTAAGATAAAGCACAGGAATAAATGACCGAGGCTGTGGATATACCTTTGCTAACTAGCCATATAACTAATCCTGCTCCACCTGTAACGGTAATAGCTCCTATTGTAGTGACTAGTGTTCCGGCTACAGCTAAAGCACAACCTATAGGGTCTATGTTATATTGTCTATTGTAATATCCTTGATCAACTTTTAATTTTAAAATTTTATAAATTTCGAAGCCCATGAATGCAAATTTAAAATCTTCCCGTGCTACTCGATATTGATCTAATAAATATTGATATTCATTTGTCCCGATAGAACCTTTTTGTTGTTCAAAATAATACAAATCCCGGATTATATCCAATATTTTCACGTTTAACCCCTTTTGAGTAAGTAAATAATCGATCCCGTATTGATTGGTTATCTCTACATTTTGCAAATAAATTTGCCAAGCTTGTTGTTGCTCGGGTGTTTCATTTTCGAGTCCACGAGACATATCGTTAATTGTGGCATTAATTCTCTCGTCGTCAATGAGTTCTTTGGCTTCTCGATGATATTGCTCTAAATCAGCAAGAGTTATTTCAGTTGTCTTTTTTTTGTCACATGCATTTATTAGTACAGAGGTAATTAATAATAACAAAATATATTTAACTGCGTTTTTCATATTTTTTCAGTTTTTAAAATTAAACAAATTTTCCGCTACTTGCCACCACGCCGCTCCGGGCGGCTTTGTGTCGGTTTCCGCTTCGATGAGCGGTTATTACATTCCCACGCGCTTGGCGTGTCCGGTTGTTTTCCGCCTCCCAAGGGGCGGTGTGTCGCTTTGCCTCGCTACGGCTTTCTATTTTGCCGGCGGGCATTTGCTTTTCGGTTCGGCCGAACCTTCGATTTTCCCCTCCCGCGATTGGCGCCTTCCACGCGGAAGGATGAAAATCCATACAAAGAAAAAAAAAACGATACGAATCAAGTGTCGCTCCGTTAAATGTTTGTTAAAGTTTTTGCTTTTTATTTTTGAAAGATTAATAATGAGTTCAAGGAATGCGTTGAAAAGTTGAAACTCATTTGAGGAGAATGAGGCTTGTTGTTAAAAATATTTCAAAACCTGTAAAATCTTATCGGTAATTTGCAAGAATAAGTGTTAAAACGAAGTTTCGGAAAAACGCAAAAAATTCGTGTCCATTTGTGAAATTCGTGGCAAGAAAATAAACCACGAATTACACGAATTACACGGATAAAAAAGGGAAAAATTAGAGTTATTCCCACCGGACAAGTGTGCAATTCGTGGCTGAAAAATGAACCACGAATTACACGAATTACACGGATAAAAAGGGAAACGGAAAACATGACAAAGCTGCGAATCCAATATTCGATTTACGATTCCACGATTCAACGGTTTAACGCTCTACACATTAAGGTAAAAGGGAAAAGGAGAAAGGAGAAAGCGAAACGTGGAACGGCAAACGGTAAATAAAAAAAATCGGTTACACGGTTTAACGGTTTAACAAAACTATTCACTAAATCACTATTTCACTCAAAGAACCCAATCAACAAAATTCGATTTCCTCAATGCTCATGCCCCCCTTCGCCGGCACCGATAAGGAAATAAGCACCGCGGGTGAGAATTTCGGCTTGCGGGTCGAAGTTTTCCAAGGGTCGAATCTCCACCAGTCCGTTAAAATTAATTGCGGTTTTCACTTCCACGGGTCTGAAAAATAACTTGCCATTCGCTTCCCTTACTTTGACCAACACAAAATGCTTGTCCTCTCGGTCGGTGAGGGCGCTTTCGGGAACTGCCAAAGCACGATGGAGATCGGTAGCGATTTTAACCTCCACAAACATTCCGGGCATGAGGTTTTCCGTATCCTTTTCGTTGTGGATATGTCCGTGAACGTTTACGGTACGTTGGTTTTCGTCAATACTTTTTCCGATCAGGTGAATTTCTCCTTCATAGACTTTATCCGGTCGGTCGGGTTGGTTAAAATGGATTTTTTGTCCTTTTCGAAGGCGTTGAATATCTTTTTCGTATACTTTCATTTCCACGTGTTTATGAGTCGTATTGACCACTTTCATTGCCACTTGTTGCGGTTCGAGAAATTGTCCTTTTTCGATATTGATATCGGTAATATATCCGCTGACGGGCGCTTTGATGTAAACGGTCTTTCGGATGTGCCCCGGTTTCAGTTGTTCAGGATTGATGCCTATCATTTGTAATTGTTTGGTCAAGGAATGATAACGGCTGCGTGCCGATAGATAATCCGTTTTGGCTTTAAGGTATTTTTTTGCCGAGGTGATTTGTTCGTCGTATAATTGCTTTTGACGTTCATATTCCGCTTTGAGATAATCCAAGCTGCCGGCCGTGCGTAAGTATTCTTCTTGCAATTGAACAAACGCCGGATTTTCGAGAGTGAAAAGTGTTTCACCTTTTTTAACAAAATCACCTTCCAGCAAGTTAAAGTCACGTATATATCCCCCCATCACCGGACTTACGGAGGCTTTGTTGCGCGGCGGCACATCAATCGTGCCGGTTACTTCGATAAATTCGGGAAAAACGGTATCCACCGCTTGCCCCAATGCCATATCGTTGGCTTTGAATTGTTCGGTTGTGATAACAATGTATTCTTCTTCGTTATGTCTCTTCTCCGCTTGCATTTTACCGTTATTTTCGACGGATTTGTTACAGGCAAACAGAAACGAAAGTATAATCGGATAAAACAAATATTTTTTCATAATATATTTTTTAAGGTAAAGTCAAATATTGCAATTGAATTATATTCAGGTTATATTTTTCCAATCGAATGAGATATTCGTCTTCCATTTCGACCGCTTGACGCAAGCTTTGGATATATTGGAAAAAATCGATTTCGCCGGCTTGATATGATTTTTCGGCGGTGCTCCGTATTTTCTCGGCCAATTGAAGCCCTTCGTTCAAATAATACTGCACGTGCATTCGCTCGGAGTTTATTTGTTGTTTCAGTCGCTTTTGCTGTTCGGATAATTGATTTTCCACCGCTTGGAGTTGCCACCGGCTTTGCTCCCATTCGATACGGGCGGCTTGCGCTTGCTTGCGGCGTGCCCCGTAAAATATCGGTATATTGATCCCGGCATGCACCGCCGTATAATCCCGGTCACCGGGTAGCCAGGTATTTCCGTAAGTAAAGCCTACTTCAAAACCGGGCCATAAGCGGCGTTTTAGACTTTTATAAGCAAACCGGGCGCTTTGGCTTTGTGCCGACGCTTGTTCCGTGAGTGGATGTTGTTCGAGAGGTATGGAAGACACTTTCAAGGGTTCCGGATCGGGTAATGCCAAAATCGAAGCGTTTAGCGGTGTTTTCGTCCATTTTTCCAAGCGATGTATTTCGGTTGCAAAAGTTTTTTCTACTTCTTGCAATTTGAGGGTGATTTTTCGGCTTTGGGATTGTGCCAAAAGTTTTTCCAAGGCATTGCTTTCGCCGAGTTCGAATTTACGTTTGGCTCCACGAGCGAATAATTGATATAACGAATCCAACCGGCGATAATTTTGTTTACGCGATTTCAGAATAATCAAGCGTTGCCATACTGCGGCAATTTGTCCACGCATGCGCATTCGTTCGGCTTTCAGATTTTTTTCGGCTGCCTGATAGTAATATTTCAACATTTTGTAGCGAGCGGTATAAACACCCGGAAAATCGAAGGCTTGTGATAGGATAAAACTGTGATAAGGCCTGCCGCTTACGGGTGAGGGGTTGGTGGGATCATATTCCCAAGCTATACTCAAAGGGTCGGGATCGAAGGCCGTTCCTATAAGTGTCCGGGCTTTTTCCACTTCCAATTTTTGCATTTGAAATGTAGGATTGTTTTCCTCCGCCAATCGAAATAATTCATCCAAGCCCATTTTTTTCTGAGCGGTTAGATTGGTTGATAATATTAAAAAAATAAGTAGCAATCCCGTTTTTCCTTTTCGCAAACGAGGAGGTCTCAAAGGTTGGGAATAGATGCTATACAACACCGGGAGCACCACCAAAGTAAGTAAAGTGGAAGTGAACAATCCGCCGATGACTACCGTGGCCAAGGGACGTTGTACTTCGGCACCCGCCATGGTTGATACGGCCATGGGCAGAAATCCCATCATTGCCGCCAAAGCCGTAAGCAATACCGGACGCATGCGGTCCTTGGAACCTTCAATCAAAATGGTTTGCATATCTTTTCCTTGAGCTTTAAGTTCCCGGTAATGTTCAATTAAAACGATTCCGTTAAGCACTGCAATACCGAACAAAGCAATAAAACCGATACCCGCCGAAATACTGAAAGGCATTCCCCGTAACCATAAAGCCAATACACCACCGATGGATGCCAAAGGAATAGCCGTATAAATCATAAGACTTGTTTTGACCGAATCAAAGGCAAAATATAATAAAACGAATATCAACAACAAAGCCACGGGTACCACGATAAGCAAGCGTTTTTTGGCCGAACGCAAATTTTCGAATTGGCCGCCGTATTCCACCGTGTAGCCGGGCGGCAATTTAATTTCCCGCTCAATGACACGTTGAATATCCTCCACCACCGATTCCATATCACGTCCACGCACGTTGACGCCAATGGCAATACGTCGTTTGGTGGCATCGCGCGAAATTTTGGCCGGTCCATTAATTTGCTTTACCAGGGCCACTTCATTTAACGGAACACTACGTCCGCCGGGCAGAATGACGGGAATGTTTTTTACCGCATCAATGTTGCGCATCAAATCACGATCGAATTTGACAGTCATATCGAAACGTTTTTCGCCGTCGAAGACTTCGCCTGCGGGCATTCCGCCCAAGGCAACGGCTATTACACGATTGATTTCTTCCACCGTAAGGCCGTATTGTGCCAATTTGTTACGCTTGATTTTGATGCTCATTTGCGGCAAGCCTTCGGTTTTTTCCACTACGATATCGGCGGCACCGGGTACATCCTTGATTTTCGACTTGATTTTCATGGCGATTTGATGTAGCCAATTCAAGTCTTCGCCGTAAACCTTGACGGCTACGTCGGAACGCGAGCCCGAAATCAACTCGTTGAAACGCATTTCGATGGGTTGGGTAAATTCGTATTCAATACCGGGCAGAATTTCAAGCGCTTTTTTGACTTTGTCAATGAGTTCTTCCTTGCTTCGGGCTGTTTTCCATTCTTTTTTAGGCTTTAGTTTGACAATAATATCCGCATCTTCCATCGACATGGGGTCGGTGGGTACTTCGGCGGCGCCAATCCGGCTGACCACTTGTTCCACTTCGGGAAAAGTTTTCAAAATTTTTTCGATTTTGGTTGTGGTTTCGATGGTTTTCTGCAAGGAAGTTCCGCTTTTGAGTACGGGTTGAATCACGAAATCGCCTTCATCCAACGTGGGAACAAATTCTCCTCCCATACGCGAAAACAGGTAACCGGAAAAAATCAACAAAACCGCCGCCGTGCTCAAAACGATTTTTTTGTGGGATAGCGCATAGCGCAATGTAGGTTCATAGCGTTTATTCAGAAAACCGATAATACGGTCGGATAGATTTTTTCGATTCCCGGCTTCGGGTTTGAGTAATAATGCGGACATCACAGGCACATAGGTCATTCCCAACAACATCACACCCGTCAATGCGAAGATAAACACCAATGCCATGGGACGGAACATCTTGCCTTCAATGCCGGTCAAAGCCAAAATAGGCAGGAATACGATAATGATGATCATTTGTCCGAAAATAGCCGAATGCATCATCTTGGAAGCAGATCGTGCCGTGATTTCATCTATGTCCTTCTTGCGTTCTTCCTTGTTTTCGTTCAGCAGTCGCACACTCTCCAAGGCGATACGAAAAGCGATAAATTCCACAATAATCACCGCTCCGTCGATGATAATGCCGAAATCGATGGCTCCAAGGCTCATCAAATTGGCATCGATACCGAAAATATACATTAAGCTCAAGGCAAATAGAAGCGAAAGCGGAATCACCGACGAAATAATCAATGCCGAACGCCAATTTCCCAACAGCAACAACACCACCAGCACCACAATGATGCTTCCCAAAGTGAGGTTTTCGGCAATAGTAAAAGTGGTTTTATCGAGCAATTCGGTTCGTTCGAGGAAAGGATTGATATAAATGCCTTCGGGTAAGGATTTGGAAATTTGTGCAACACGTTTTTTAACATTTCGGATGACTTCGCTTACGTTGGCGCCTTTGAGCATCATGATTTGCCCCATCACCTTTTCGCCCTCGCCATTGCCCGTGACGGCGCCGAAACGGGTAGCATAGCCGTAGTGCACATCGCCTACGTCCTTCACATAAACAGGCAAACCGTTGCGTTGTGTGATTTTTATTTTTTTGATGTCGTCGAGACTACGTACCAGCCCGTCGCTACGAATAAAATAGCTTTTTCCGGTTTTTTCGATGTATCCGCCGCCTGCAATGCCGTTATTTTCCTTAAGTGCACGATACACATCCGACACACTGATTTGCAAAGCTTTAAGACGTTCGGGACTGAGTTTGACTTCGAATTGTTTGAGCTTTCCGCCCCAAGTATTGACTTCCACCACACCGGGTATGCCCGTAAGATTACGCTTAACGATCCAATCTTGGATGGTGCGTAAATCCATAAGCGAATAACGGTCTTTGTATTCGGGCTTGACCTCTAGGGTATATTGATAAATTTCACCCAATCCGGTGGAGATGGGGCCCATTTCGGGTTTGTTAATTCCTTCGGGCAATTTTTCGGCCAGATTGGTAAGTTTTTCGGCAATAAGTTGGCGAGGTAAATAAGTGCCCATCCTGTCTTCGAACACAAGCGTTACCACCGACAAACCGAATTTGGAAACCGAACGAATCTCCTTGATGCCCGGCAGATTACCCATTTCAAGCTCTACGGGATAAGTAATGAATCGTTCCACGTCCTCGGCGGACATATCACGGGTGGTGGTAAGAATTTGCACCTGATTGTTCGTAATATCGGGCACGGCACCAATGGGGATATGCACAAGCGAATATAAACCAGACACCACAACGGCCAAAGTAAACAACAGGACGATAAATTTATGTTTAACGCTGAAATGTATGATTTTGGATAGCATAATGATTACGGTTTAACGGTTTTGATTGAACGACGATGTTTTCCGGATTGCCGGAAAATTCCTTAAATTCCGGACGACTTCAATCCGAAGCCGACAAATATGTTAAACCGTTTCGGGGGGCAGGTCGGGCGGTTCGGGACCTGCAAGGCTTCGAAAAGGTAAAAGGCGGAAACCGGGTTTTTCGTCCGGAATATCCGGCAACGAAATTTCGATCACCGGAACGTGGAGTTGCCAAGCATATACGGGTTCCAAATGGTGTGTATGTTTGTGTTTTTCTTTCTTTTGGCGGTCGGGGTGTTTTTCTTGCAAATGCTTACTGACGATTTTGTGGTCGCCGTAGTGTTTTTGAAGAAAACTTATGAAACTGTCGCCTGCGATTAAATGTTCGGCGGCATCTTGAAAGAAAAGTTGCAGTTCGCGCACTTCTTCCGCATGCCATTGCACGCTTTGCAGAAAAATTCCCAAGGATAATATGTAAACAGTGAAGCGTTTCATTTCCGGAAACAAAAATATGTAAAAATAAATTGAAAACTTTCGGATTGATATTGGGATTTCTTATGGAGATATTGAACGGGGTTATGGGAGATATTTCATTTAAAACCGTTTAATAAAATGAGCCTGGTAAAATTTATCACATTCAATAACCGGCCACGAACCTTTCCCCCTAAGGGCGGATCTGGGTTTGTTTTTCTTGCCTGTTTTCTTTTACAAGATGTTTTTTTCGCGTATCATTGAAGCGACTGATTCTATAATAATCCGTTTAATGCGGACAAGATTTCGATACAGATTTTGCCGAATTTCCCTTTATTCCTACGGCAATGTATACACTTTTAAAGAAAAAACGATCGATAATCTCGAAATCCCCTGTCAAACTGCGAGTATAATCAATCGTATTACGAGAAGTTTCGGCGCGGGCAAGGAAATCAAGGGTTCGGGATAGAAAGTTTTGCTTTTGCAAATACCAATCCAACAGACCTATTTTACCGTTTTCATTGAGCAAGGATATGCTTTCTTTCAACACTTTTTGCCATTCGGGAATGACAGATAAAGCAAGCTCCGCCAATACAACATCAAAACCGGCATCAATTCCTTGCTTTTCCAGAAAAATTTTATTCAAGAGCCGGGCATCCCATTTGAACAAGCGGATATTCGTCCATCCATTCCGTCCGATTTTCTTTTTCGCACGTTTAAGCATTTCGTCCGAATAATCAAAGGCGATGATACTGCCGTTCCGGCCGGTTTTCTTCGTCAAGTATTGAAAACTTTGCCCCGTGCCGCATGCAACCACCAAGATTCGATCACCTCCACGGATATCTAAGCATTCGATTAACTTTCTCCGCATTTTTCGATAAAAACGGGCGGTAAAAAAATCGTAGACGGGTGCAATTAAATTATAGGGATTTTTCATACAGTCTCACATTTTTCATCATTCCGGTAAACACTAAAACAACTTAAAAAAATGAACTTGGCTGTGTATTCTAATAAATTTCCTGTTTGTTTTAGGCACTTTATCAACACCATTACGATACTGTAAAGTTAAGATTTTTCATTAAATGTCCTTTTATTCCCGGCAAAAGTTGGGACAGGTTTGATACTAAAGACTCCAAAAATCAAGGCAAAAAAATGCGGCCCGGCCAACGCACCCTTCCTCTTGGCGCCGGATTTAGGTTTTTCCCTTCTTTGCCCATTTACATTATTTACATAATTTTTTTCTGCGTATTATTTAAGCGCTTAATTCAAAAAAATTATTCATTGTTCGTTGTTCATTGTTCACTGATTAAAATCCTACGGATTTTATTTTTCCTTAAAAAAAAACCTTCCAACACTGAAAAAGGAGCCGTCCGAAATTTAACGGACAGCTCCGAAGCAATACGATTATCCTGCTTATGACCGCGCTAGAAATGCAAGCCCGCTGTGTTCTCTTCGATATTTTCCAGCTTGAAATACATCAATAAGCGAAGCGAAATCATTTCCTTGAAAAAGGACAATGCAATAGGCGAAAAATACGACACCATACCGACGAAAAACATTTTTCCCATTATTTCTTCGGCAGGAAAATTTTTAAAAAACAAGCTGATTATCAACAATACACCTAAAATATAACTTAAAAAAATCAGGCTGTTAAAAAACAATCCCAGCCAGCCGAGCACTTTCATTTCCGAGGAAGCAAATCGACGGGTCAGGTTTTTTTCGTCGTATTGGAGCGAAAGATATTCCGCCGAACTTAACCATATATTCAACGGAAGACTGACAAGTGAATAGAATGTCAATCCGAACAAGGCCGTATAAAGTGCTTTCAATAACTTTTTATAGTTCATTTTATTAAGTATTTAATTAGAATTCCAAAATGACTCCCAAATTGGGGCGGATACCGAAGCCTTCGGGTTCGGCATATTTGAGCAAATAAGAATCCGGATGATTCGGGTCGGTTTGCAAATGATGATTTTCGTCGCGGTCGGGAATAAGATTGGGAGGAAGCCCACCGATGTAATCATATACGTTTTGGATGTCGGCAAAGAGATTCAGGTTCCACTTTTTGAAATAAAATTTCTTGTCGATCCTGAAGTCCAGCTGATGATAAGGAGTGGTTCGCATGCTATTGAGTTTCGTATAATCGAGTAGTCCTCTGTTTCGTATATTCCAGTTTTGTTTGATGGCGGAGGCCGCTTCATCATAAGGCGTATAAGGAATGCCACCGTAAAAAACCCATTTGGCGCCCACTTCCCAATTGTGCGGAAAAATTTTCCCGACACTGAGGCTGAGCAAATGCCCGTAATCCCACGACGAAGGGGTGTAGATATTATCGCCGTTGGTAAATTCACTTTTTACAAAGGTATAGGACAACATTCCGTAGAAGCCTTTGTATAATTTTTGTTGATACATCAACTCCAGTCCATAGCTACGTCCTTCGGAAGTGGAAGTCAGCGGTTCGGCACCATAAACACCAAAACCGGCGCCTTTATTGGCCAGAGATATTCCGTCGGTTACCGAAAAAGGATAACGGGAGTATTGTTTAAAAAATCCTTCGAGCGTCAATGACGAGTTGAAGGTGGTCGTATATTCCACGCCTGCAATATAATGCACCGCACGCACGGGCTTGATGTGATTTTCCTTATTGACAAGTTTTTCGTTTCCGGTATATGCCAGAGCGGTGAACGGCGGGTCTTGGTAATAAATGCCGGTATTGGCGCTAAGTGTCCATTGGTCGGTTATCTTGTAGGATAACGAAAGCCTGGGCGAAAGTTGTTCCAAAGGGTTGGAAAATTCTTCGGAATAATTGCTGAAATCGGTTCGTAATCCCATTGCAATATCCAGTTTATTATCCAAAAACGAACGGATGAGGTTGATATACGCACCGCCTTTTTGAAAAGCCAATTCGTTTTGAAAATCGACCGGATGGATACCGTTGGCGGTTACATGGTAAGACATGTTTTCCACGGTTTGTTTTTTGTGTTGAAATGAAGCACCGAAGCCTATTCGATACGATTCAAAACGAAGGATGTTTCGTAGGGAAACGGAATTGACGGCTTCTTCGGAATAATAATCCAGAAGTTTTTCTTGTGTTTCGTCATTATTTTTATATTTGGTAATATCATTCGTCAAACTGCTACGCGAAACGATAAAATCCGAATGTCCGTTTTTCCAATATTTGACCCATTTGATACCTGTAGTGTAGGTGCTTTGTTTGATACGTCTAACTCTTTCGAGCGTATAGAGGTTTTCGTCGGTTTTTTTCACATCGGTATTATAATTTAAATCGTCGGAAGCCATCAGTCCGAATATTTCCAATTTGTTTTTATCGTTGATACGTGTAACGGTTTTAATCAATGCATCGGTGAATGAAGGGATTACGGGGCGCGACCGAAAGATGAGATCGAAATTCGCCTGCCTGACTCCCGCCAGGAATGTCGTGTGTTTTCCCAGAGGGCCGTTAGCGTTGATTCCACGTTGGAGCACACCCATATTCAGTTGCAAATCGAACCGGTCGGGATTGCCTTCTTTGAGTCGTATCTCGAATACGGAACTCAACGCATTGTGGGCATAAGCAGGGAAAGCGCCGGTTATCAAATTCAATTGCTTCAATTGATTGGCATCCAAAATACCCCATACCCCTCCCGATGCGCCTTGGGTAGTAAAATGATTGATGGCATTGACTTCAAATCCGTCAATGTAAAACCGGTTTTCGGAGGGGCCTCCGCCACGGATAATCATGTCGTTGCGATTGGATGCGGGGGATGAAGCCACGCCCGGCAGCGCTTGAACCACACGCGAAATATCCCTGCCGCCACCGGGCGAACGTATGATTTCCGTAACGCCGAGTTTCCTCAATGACACGGGAGTTTGCTTAGGTTTGGAAAACATTCCGGAACTTATCACCACTTCGTCCAGCGATTCGACCGATTGGTTCAAACCGACTTCCACCACCGCCGGTTTGGAATTGAACACTTGTATTTCATATAGGGTTCGGGGCTCATATCCCATATACGTTATTTGTAGATTATAGTATCCCGGTTTCAGACGGTCGATTTCAAACCGGCCGTTTTCATCGGTTATCGTCCCGGTATTGCTTCCGAGAATACCTACGCTAACATAAGGTAGATTTTCGTTGTTAGCCGCGTCAAATACGCGTCCTTTGATGACACCTTGCTGCGCGGGCAAGGATAAGACGGCCCAAAAGGCCAATAGGATTAAACTTGCTTTTCGTTTCATCGGTTTGAGATTTGCAGTTATTATGCTGCAAATCTATTCCCGTTCTTTGGCAAGCTTTTATTCGAAAAGGATTATTTTTTATCCGAAAAGGAGTTTTTTGAAATTTCACTGGGTCGATAACCGAATTTCTTGTAAAAAGCATTGGAAAATGACCCGATGCTTTCGTAGCCCACATACCAAGCGACCTCTTGAACGGTAAAATCGTTATTTTCCAAGAGTTCGAAGGCTTTTTCCAGACGCTTGTTTTGTAAATACTTATAAACAGGCATGCCAAACAAGGCTTTGAATCCTTTTTTGAGTTTATAGGTATTAAGACCCGTCAGGGCGGAAAGGTCTTGCAACGAAGGCGGCGAATCGATTCGGTTCATTAATAATTCTCGTGCATGATGTAATTTTTCCTTATCGCCGGCCCGTACGGTTACTCCGGTAAAATGCAAGCCCTTGAAAAAAAACAATAAAAGCTCGTTTATCTTGCTCTCCAAATATAACTGGCGCAATGCGCCCGTGTATGAATGATCGAATAAACGGTCAATAACCAACCGCACCGAAGGACTTATGGAAACGGGAGATGAAAGTTTAATGTAACTCCCTCGAAAATCCAATAAAGAAGACAAATGTTTTTGAATGTTCTTATCCTGCCCGGCCAGTAAACGCAAACGCTCCGGTTTGATAAACAAAGCCACTTTTTGCACCGGTTTTTCGGCTGAAATGCTCTGAAAAACCGGAAGGCCTTGTACCCCGTAAAATACAGACACACTCCCGGAACGCTTCGTTTCTCGCAAAACCCCTCTACCTTCGCCTATTTCAATCAGGGCGTCGCCCGAACCGTAAAAAACAAAACCTACGGATGATTGCAGCATACGGCTTCGGATTTGAACACCCTTTTTCGGACGGTAACGATTCAAAATTAAGGTATAATCATTAATATGTATAATTTGATTTTGCATGATTTTTATAAAATTATCTTATGCATATAACCTAACATTTAAACACTTCAACTCTGTTTATCATTGTCTTAACGCCGTAAAGATAAGAAAAATTTTCGGCCGGTGTATTTACCGGATGATAAGGCATCGGTAAATAACCTTTTCTGATATTCAACACGGAAAATATGGTTAAAAAAACGGTTTTGAACAAACTCAAAATAATGCTTTGAAGACATCCGGCATATAAGTCTAATAAATTTTCTTTAACTTGCTCATACTAAAACTTTTATTTGCTACGTTCTAATTTAAGAAAGGATTTTAGTAACTTTGCATCAAAATCATTCAGCCATGGAAGAATACAGTTTCACTCAACCGTCGATGCAACCTTCAAGAAGTTCGAAATCCAATAACAGAGGTTTGTGGATATTGATCGGGTTGCTCAGTGTTTTGCTAATCGGAGTTGGCATTACGGCTTATGTAAAATACAAGGATTTAAAAGCCATTGAAAATCAACTCATTGCAGACAAAGAAGGGCTCATAAACGATTTGAACGAGCTCAAAGTCGAATATGACAATATTCAAAAAGAAAATACCGGTTTGAAATCGGAAGTGGAAGAAGCCAAAGGCAAAATCGACCAATTGATTGCAGAATTGGAAAAGGTCAAAAAAGCCGATGCACGTTTGATTCGGAAATATAAAAACCAAATTTACGCTCTTCGTCGTCAACGCGATAAATTGTTGAAAACGGTGGATTCGCTCAAACAAGCCAACCAATTATTGGCCATGCAAAAAGACAGCTTGGGTCAAGAGCTCGAGCAAGTTAACGAAATGAATCAAAAAATGATGGAAGAAAACAAAACCTTGAGCGAAACGGTCAACAAAGCCAAGACATTGTCTGCAACGGGACTGAAAGCCGACGGAGTGCGCATCAAGAAAAACGGCCGTATTGTGGAAACTTCCCGTGCCAAACGAGCCGACCAAATTCGGGTTTGCACCACTTTACCCGCCAATCCCGTTTTGGAACCGGGACCTCAAGTGCTTTACGTTCAGGTAGTTAACCCTAAAGGCGAAGTCATCGGAAGCAGAGACGTGATAAATATAGACGGCGCCGAAGAAATCATAAGCGGCAGTAAAGAATTTCACTACGACGGTGAAAACGTGGACATTTGTATTTACATTGTTCCCGAAAACAAAAAAGAAGAATTCGTCAAAGGTGAATATTTGGTGACTTTCTTCCACAACGGACAAAAAGCCGGCGTTTATAATTTCAGTCTCAAATAAATTTTTCAACGAATTCAATTGAAAAGGCTATCTTTGAACCATCAAAAAGATAGCCTTTTTTATTGCCAAAAAAACGATTCTTTATGAGCGACGTTCAATTCAAACAAATCGTTTCCCATGCCAAAGAATACGGATTCGTTTTCCCTTCGAGTGAAATTTACGACGGACTTTCGGCCGTCTACGATTACGGTCCCAACGGCGTGTTACTCAAAAACAATATCAAGGAATATTGGTGGAAACACATGGTGCAATTACACGAAAATATCGTAGGGCTGGATTCGGCCGTTTTTATGCATCCGCGTGTTTGGAAAGCTTCGGGGCATGTGGATGCTTTTCATGATCCGCTTATCGACAATAAAGATTCCAAAAAACGCTATCGTGCCGATAATTTAATCGAAGAACATATTGCCAAAATCGAAGCCAAAATCGAAAAGGAAGTCAAAAAAGCGCGTAAACGTTTTAAGGAAAATTTCGATGAAGCCAAATTTTTAGCCGAATCACCCAGAGTGCAAAAATATAGAACACAAATCGAAGAAATTCAAAGCCGTCTTTCCAACGCATTGAAAGAAAACAATTTGAAGGAACTCAAACAAATAATTATCGATTTGGAAATTGCCGACCCCGTAAGCGGAAGCCGAAATTGGACCGATGTAAAACAATTCAATTTGATGTTTGAAACGCAAATGGGTGCCACGGAACAATCGGCATCGTCCTTGTATTTGCGTCCCGAAACCGCACAAGGGATTTTTATTAATTTTAATAACGTGCTAAAAACTTCCCGGGTAAAAATTCCTTTCGGCATTGCGCAAATCGGAAAGGCATTTCGCAATGAAATTATCGCCCGGCAGTTTATTTTTCGTATGCGCGAATTCGAACAAATGGAAATGCAATTTTTTGTCCGGCCGGGCGAAGAAATGAAATGGTATGATGTCTGGAAAGAAAAACGCTTGCAGTGGCACTTGTCTTTGGGATTTGATGCTTCTTTATACCGTTATCACGATCACGACCAATTGGCACACTATGCCAATGCGGCGGCCGATATAGAATTCCGTTTTCCTTTCGGTTTCAAGGAATTGGAAGGAATTCACTCACGCACCGACTTCGACTTGAGCCGTCACGAAAGTTTTTCGGGCAAAAAACTACGCTACTTCGACCCCGAAACTCAAAAAAGCTATGTGCCTTATGTGATAGAAACCTCCATAGGGCTCGATCGTATGTTCCTTGCCGTGCTGAGCGCTTCCTATGCCGAAGAAACCCTACCGGACGGATCAACCCGGACGGTATTGCGTATTCCCGCCATCCTGTCACCCGTAAAAGCAGCCGTTTTACCTCTGGTTAAAAAAGACGGATTACCCGAAATCGCCCGAGAAATTTTCGACGACTTGAAATGGGATTTCCAAACCATTTATGACGACAAGGACGCCATCGGACGTCGCTACCGGCGTCAAGATGCCATCGGAACGCCATTTGCCGTTACAATTGATCACCAAACCAAAGAAGACGGAACGGTAACCCTGCGTCATCGCGACAGCATGCAACAAGAACGCATTCACAAAAACGAATTGAAAAACATCTTGAAAAACACACTAAACCTCAAAACCTGGTTGGGATAAAAACCGGCCACTATGTGGCGTCTGCTTTATAACTTGTTTTTTCCGCCTCGTTGTGCCGGCTGCGATCGTCCGCTAGGCAAGCACGAACGTGTGTTATGTCATTCCTGTATCGATCAATTGCCGTTCACGGAACAAGGATTTAAACCGGACAATCAGGCGGCGCATCTACTGACTTCAAAGGTGACCGTTTACCGCGCCACCGCATTGATGTTTTACCACAAAAAACACCTGTCCGGCGAGTTAATCCATCGTCTCAAATACCGCGGTTACCGGCAAATAAGCGAACGTTTGGGAGAATTACTTGCCCCCGAAATACAATCCGACCCTCCCGACATAGTTATACCCGTTCCGTTGCATCCGAAAAAGTTCAAAATCCGCGGCTACAATCAAGTGGAAGGATTTGCCCGCATTATTGCCCGAGAAACCCGCGCCGATTATCGCAGCGATATTTTGTTCAAAACCGTTCATACGGCGTCTCAAACAAGAATGACGCCATTAGAACGTTGGCATAACGTGTTGAAAACTTTCTCGGTGCGATACGATCCCGAATTGAACGGCAAACATTTACTCGTCACCGATGACGTTTTGACTACAGGCGCAACCTTGTCCGCAGCTATTAAAGCACTTCAAGACGCTTTCCCCGAAGCCCGTATCAGCGTGGCGGTGATGGCATTAAACGACGAATACCTCTAACCGGTTCGAACGGGAAAACAACAACCCAAACATTTCGTATCTTTACACCAAAAGAAAGGCCTACATGCCCAAAATTCAATTATTACCCGAACATATTGCCAATCAAATCGCTGCAGGCGAAGTGGTGCAACGACCCGCATCGGTGGTGAAGGAATTGCTGGAAAACAGCATTGATGCCGGATCCAAAAATATCAAGCTTATCGTCAAAGACGGAGGTAAAAACCTGATTCAAGTGGTGGACGACGGTTCGGGAATGGACGAAACGGATGCGCGGATGGCCTTTGAACGTCATGCCACCAGCAAAATCAGGACGACGGAGGATTTGTTCCATATCCGCACCAAAGGTTTTCGCGGGGAAGCCTTGGCTTCCATTGCGGCCGTTGCGCATGTGGAATTGTTCACCAAGCCGCAAGATGCGGATTTGGGAACGCGTATTCGCATCGAAGGAGGCAAAGTCGTGCTTCAAGAGCCGGCTCAAACCGCCGCCGGCACTTCCATAGCTGTTAAAAACCTGTTTTTCAACGTTCCGGCACGGCGTAAATTCCTAAAATCGCAGCAAGTGGAAATGCGGCATATTATCGACGAATTTCAAAGGGTGGCTTTGGCCTATCCCGAAATCGGTTTTAGCCTCATTCATAACGGCAAAGAAGTCTACAAACTTTATCCCGAAAATCTTTTCAAACGAATCGGAGCCATATTCGGCAGAAAAATGCATGAACGTCTGTTGCCGGTCGGTGAAAAAACCGATTATGTTACCATAGAAGGCTACACGGGCAAACCGGAATTCGCCAAATTGCGCCGGGGTGAACAATTTTTTTTCGTCAACCGGCGTTTTATCAAAAGTTCCTATTTGCACAGTGCGGTGATGAAAGCATACGAAGGCTTGTTGCCCGAACAAAAAATTCCGCCCTATTTTTTGTTTTTTGAAATTGAACCGGAGCATATCGATATTAATATTCATCCGACCAAAACAGAAATAAAATTCGACGATGAAGCAACGGTTTACGCCTTGCTCCGGGCTTCGGTGCGGCATGCATTGGGCAAATTCGACCAAATGCCGTCATTGGATTTTGACCGGGATCCTTCTTTGGATTTCTCGTCGCTTTCGCAACAAAGGCCAAAAGCCGTAGAACCGAAAATCAAAGTGTCCCGTGATTTTAACCCGTTTAAGCAATCCTCCCCTGCAAGAATACGAGCCGACAGAAAAGCAGTGGAAAATTATGACGATTTTCTTATGCCGGAAACGGCACACCCTCATACGGAATTAATTTCCGCCGCTTCATTACCGCACGATTCGACGGAAAACCCGTCCGCTCAAAATGAAAATTCCTTCCAGTGGAACGAGAAATATATCGTCACCCATACGCGATCCGGCTTGATGATTATTCACCCTTACCGGGCGCACCAGACCGTATTGTTCGAACAATTCCTGAAGCAATTACAAAGCGGGACCGTCCGGTCGCAAAATTTGATGTTTCCGTGGGAACCGGATTATTTGCCCGGTGAAGTGAATCTATTGGAAAAATACAAAGAAATATTACAAAAATCGGGGATTGTTTTTTTGCGCGAAGGAGACAAAATTCGATTTACGGCTATGCCCGCCGGATTTGAAACCCACCATTTAAGGGATTTTCTGGAAAAACTTCTGGCCGATTTATCCGAAGGCATTCCTTTCGACCGGCAAGAATTACTCAACCGTTATTTGGCCGTTCAATTGGCTTCGGCTTCGGCAGTGAGAGCCGGCACCAAGCTCGACGAAACGGCTCGCCAAAAATTAATCGCTTCGTTATTTAGCTTGGAAAATCCGCGCTACTCACCCGAAGGAAGAAAAAATTTCATTATTTTATCCGAAAACGAAATCGATAATCGCTTCTCATGAATCACATACCCAAAGTTATCAAGCATTTGATCGTTGTCAACGTAATTATGTTTTTAGCCACCCGAATAAATCCCGGGCGGATGTATGATTTATTTGCCATGCATTTTCCGTTCAGTCCTCTATTTCGTTGGTGGCAAGTGCTGACGCATATGTTTATGCACGGAGGAATCATGCATATTTTATTCAACATGTATGCGCTTTGGGCTTTCGGCACGCCATTGATTTATCATTTGGGTCGAAAACGTTTTTTGTGGTTTTATTTTTTATCGGGATTGGGTGCATTGGCCTTGTTTACTGGGGTGGAATATTACCATTTTCATCAATATTTGAAAGCTATCGAGCAATCGGGGGTTCCGGCCAAGCTTGTTATGGAAATTTTACGAAGCCCCGATCCGGAAAGCGCCATTCAATCCATGCCTTCATTATTATATAACCAAACTTTTCTGACTTATATTGCAAAAATATTTCAAATTTATAATTCCCCGATGCTAGGCGCGTCGGGTGCCATTTACGGCGTTTTGGTAGGCTTCGCTTTTTTCTATCCGAGAGCCAAATTGATGTTGATTTTTTTACCTTATCCGTTGGAGGCGCGATATTTCATTCCGCTATTGATTTTGCTGGATATTTTCTTCGGTTTCACCAATGTACTGCATTTGCCGATAGCTCATTTTGCGCATGTGGGTGGCGCCTTAACCGGCTTGATTTTGATGTGGATTTGGCGAAACAAACAGGATGATTATTATTTTATCTCATGAAATTCAACCCGCTACAACACTTGAAACTCCGGTCACCCGGATTTGAAAAAATCATTAATAGTGTAGTGTTGGTTACCACGCTCTTGTTTTTGACCTATATTTTTTCATTGCTGACGGGAAAAACCTTGCATACTTGGTGGCAATATTTGGCTTTCAATCCCGAAAGAGCGCTTTACCGTCCTTGGACTATCGTTACTTACGCTTGGGTGCATGTGGATGTCATCGGTTTTTTGTTTAATTTGTTTTTATTGTATTATACGGGCATTTGGTTTTTATCAAGAGCCAATGAGGATTTATTGGTCCGTTTGTTTTTTGGAGGAATTTTGAGCGGAAGTTTGGGTATTTGGTTTGCTTCGGCCTTATTTCCCGGCATGTTTCCCGTCCGGTCGTTTTATTTGACGGGTATTTCGGCAGGATATACGGCGTGGTTGGCCTATTTGGCTGTGCGATATGGCAACTCTCCGGTTTATGTTCGATTGATTGGAGAGGTGAAAATTAAATACATATTGTGGTTTTTGCTGGCTTGGGATATATTACAATGGATAGCGGCGGGGCAACCGGGTGGGCGTCTGGCACATTTTTCCGCCGTATTGACAGCCGGGCTTTATGCTTGGTGGAAAAATTATTCGCTTAAGCAAGGGATACACTACAGGGATAAAATTTATGAAAACAACAAAAATTCCATTGAAAAACGCCTCGACCGGATTTTAGATAAAATCAACCGAAAAGGATTGAAAAGCCTTACGAGGGAAGAAAAGAAATTATTGGAAAGAGAAAGCCGCCGTTCCAAGCATTCGAACGAATAGAAAAAATAAGTTTACTTTTGTAGCGTTTTAAATTATTCAATATTTGTATATGGGGACAAAAGAAATATTCATCGTTGTTTTGCAATTTTTATTGAGCATTTCGATTTTGGTGGTATTGCACGAATTGGGTCATTTCCTGATGGCCAAATTATTTAAAACCAAAGTGGAAAAGTTTTATCTGTTTTTTAATCCGAAATTTTCTTTGTTCAAGAAAAAGATCGGTGAAACGGAATACGGAATCGGTTGGCTCCCGTTGGGCGGATACGTGAAAATTGCAGGAATGATTGATGAAAGTCTGGATAATCGTTTCATAGGTCACGAACCGAAACCGTGGGAATTCCGTGCCAAGCCGGCTTGGCAACGGTTGTTGATTATGTTGGGCGGTGTGATTGTAAATATTCTCACGGCTATTGTCATTTATATCATGATTGCTTACACTTGGGGCGAACAAAAAATTCTCTTGGATTCGCTCAAGGACGGATTATGGGTTCAAAACTCGGTATTGAAGCAAATCGGATTTAGAAACGGAGATAAAATCAAAACCATTGACGGCGAACCGGTTAAATATTTTGAAGATTTGGTAAAACCGCCGACGCCACCGGTATTGACGGCACAAACCGTAACCGTGGAAAGAAACGGACGCGATACGATAATTCACATGCCGAAGGATTTAATTGAACGTTTGATCGATAACAAGAAAAAAGAAGGTTTATTAGCTCCTCGAATTCCCTTCATTATCAACAAAATAACCAAGAATTCACCGAACCGCGAAGTAGATTTGAAAAAAGGTGATGAAGTGGTGGCGGTGAACGGAAAACCGGTTCGATATATGGATGAAATCACGGAATATCTACAATCGCACCGGAATCAAACGGTAACACTCACTATCAAACGCAACGGCGAAAAACTTGAAAGAAAAGTTCGAGTCACTGCCGATGGAAAAATCGGTGTGGAAACTTATTTGGATAAAACAATCATTGAAGAACGAGAACTCTACCGCACCGAAACAAAAAAATATTCCATCGGGCAGGCGATACCACGCGGGTTGCAATCGGCCAAAAATACTTTGAGCGGATATCTTAAACAGTTGAGTATTATTTTCAATCCTTCAACCGGCGCCTACAAGAGCGTGGGCGGGTTCATTTCCTTTGCGAAAATTTTTCCGCCCGTATGGGATTGGCATGCCTTCTGGCGAATCACGGCTTTCATCTCCATTATGTTGGCCGTATTGAATGTGTTACCCATTCCCGCGCTTGACGGCGGACACGCCATGTTTGTAATTTATGAAATGATTACTGGACGAAAACCCAGCGAAAAATTCCTTGAAAAAGCGCAAATCGTCGGTTTTATCATATTGGTCACCTTGCTGGTTTTAGCCAACGGTAATGATATTTTGCGACTGATAAACAAATAATATGCCCAAATTGTTATCATACAACGTAAACGGCATCAGAGCCGCTATGCGCAAAGGGCTAATGCCCTGGTTGAAAACGGTGGATACAGACATATTGTTGTTGCAGGAAATCAAAGCCACGGAGGATCAAATCGACCGGGAAGCATTTCGGCGTTTGGGATTTGAATATCAACACTGGCACCCGGCTAAGCGAAAAGGATACAGCGGCACGGCTATTTTGAGTAAAAAACCGCCTAAAACAATAGAAAAAAAAACCGGATTTTCCATCGCTGATGACGAAGGAAGAGTATTGTTTGCAACTTTTGACGATTTTTCGGTAATATCGCTCTATTTGCCGAGTGGCACCAACGACGAACGTCTGCGGATAAAATTCCGGTTTATGGATGAATTCGCATTATTTACCGAAAATCTCCTACGTAATTTTCCGTCGTTAATTGTCAGCGGAGACTTTAATATTTGTCACAAGCCAATTGATATTCACGACCCGGTACGGTTGAAAAATGTTTCGGGCTTTTTGCCGGAAGAACGACAATGGCTAAGCGAATACATAAATTTGGGATTCGACGACAGTTTTCGCCTGTTTAATCCCCGTCCGCATCAATACACTTGGTGGTCCTATCGTGCCGCATCCAAAGAACGAAATAAAGGCTGGCGAATCGACTATCACTTGACATCAAAACCGCTACGTGAACGTACCCGGCGACATGTAATATTGCGTGAAGTATCTTTTTCGGATCACGCACCTATTTTGCTTGAAGTTCTATAAAAATCTCAAGTATCCGGGAATCTCCCGGTTATATAAAAATCGAATACCCGAAACATAGTTTTTTTTAATAAAGCAAAGAAAATTTTTATCGAAAAAAATATTACTTTTGTATCAAAAGTAACACATAAATCTAATAAATATGAAACTAAAACAATTTGTAGTAGCATTATTGGCCGGATGGTTTGTGCTGGCTTTTGCTTCGTGTAGCGGCGGAAACCAAAATTCCGGGAAAGCCGAAGCGACGGTAAAAGAAACGGTGGAACATAACGAAGAAGCCATTGAGAAAAAAACGGAAGAAGTAAAAGACAAAGTAGAAGAATCCGACAAGCGGACCGGACAAAAAATGAAAAAGTTGGAAGAACATTTTGCATTGATCGATACGAATGCGGACGGGAAATTAAGCAAAGAAGAATTTAATAAGCATTCCGAAGAAGAATACGCCAAAAAAGACAGGAACGGCGACGGAAAAATCACGGCGGACGAATGCAAAAAATTCGACGACTTCAATACCGACGGCAATGATTTTCTTTCCAAGGAAGAGTTTATGAAAGGACACGAAAAAATGTTTGACCGAATGGATGCCGACGGCAACGGTGAAGTTAGCAAAGAAGAATTTTTGGGATTCTTTAAAGAAAAAGCCGGAAAAGCGATGAAAGGAAAATGCGGTGCCGGCAAATGCGGCGAAGGAAAATGCGGTGGCGGAAAATAAGTAAATTTTTCTGAATAATAGGAAAACCGTCCTCGACTCATTGAGGGCGGTTTTTTGTTGACGATGACAAGCCGGGATGTTTTTTGGTGTATTTAGATATTTTTTATCGGATCTCTTATGAATTTTTGATGCAAGAATCCTAAAACTTACCGCGTCTCGTATATGTTTTATTATTTTTTTAACTATTTTTATTCAGAAATGCAAGTTTCAAGTTTCATTACGTTATACTATACCGTGTTTTACCGTTAGTGATTTAAGTGATCGGAATTGGATTTTGATGCATTCAATTTGAAGGGTAATAACTTAATCGATTGAAAACAATGTTCATTCATACGTATTTGAGATTCGGGGAGAATAAATAAATCGTAATTTCATTAAGGTTGGAAACAGGATTTCAAAAAATCCCTAATCACCGGCGTTACCCTTGTTTCGCCCTCACGCCCGATAGCTTCGTTGACCTGAGCATGAGTATAGGGATTGGCATTGAGTTCCGTGACTTCGGCACCCGAATTGCGCAGTGCTTGAGTAAATAAATCCGCTTGGTGTAGACGTGCGGCCGATCCGCGTTTAATAATCAAAAAAGGAGGTAAATCACTATTGCCGTTCAATTGATAAACGGGCGAAGCGCTTATATTTTCGGCGGCATCGTTTCCGAAGGCATTCAAAAGCATCGGTTCGGGTTGAGGATTATGTTGAATGGCATCATACACGTCATAAGTAGCGGCATCCACGGCAATAACACCCCGAATGGCTTGTAACGGAACTTCCACTTCGTTCAGGAAAACGGGAGAAACCGCTGTAAGTGTCACCAAATGTCCGCCGGCGCTATGTCCCATAAGCACCAGCTTTTCGGGATCGCCGCCGTAGCGGTGAATGTTTTCATACACCCATTTGACGGCTCGGGCCACATCCTGATTATGAACGGGAAATTTGATACGATCCGGATTATTTATCTCATACGGATAGGGACTCAGGCGATAATTCACACTCACCAAAAGATATCGTTGGGTAGCCAAAAAACGTTTCTTATTTTGTAGTTTGTTGGCTTTATCTCCCAAACACCATCCACCACCGTGCACCCAAATAACCACGGGAAGTTTTTCGTTTTGCCCTGGATCGTAATAAACATCCAAGCTCAAAAGGTTAGGATTCACGTTGGGCACCTGATAATAAGGAAGTGTAACGCGGACATATTGCAGTGCGCCGGAGTTAAGAGAAACTCCCGGCCTGCATGCCCCCCACAAAGCAATAATCAATAAAACCCAAAACCTTTGCATATCCATAATATGGATACCTTTAGAAAGAAAAGGTTTAACGGAAGAGAACTTATTTTGATTCTGTAGGAACACTTGGTTTTTGACACTATCCCGAAAAGTGCAAAACAACGTTTGTAGATTTACCGGCATTTAGCATTATTTTTTTCCTCTACCTTTCCTTCTTCGGTATTGAAATTCAACACTTCCGGAACATTGAAAAACATAGTTCGACAACAGTCATTCCAGTCCTCATTTTCCGCATTTACCGGTCACAATTATTCAACTTTTAAACGGAAAAAATCGATTCCGAACCCTCAAGATAGCTACTATTTTTTTCTCAACTCGATCATTAGCAGACCGGCTATGGAAAAAAAAGCAAAAAACACGATAAAGAAATAATGAATAGTTCGAAATTCAGGCTCTATCAACCAAATAATTCCTGTAAATATCAACGGCAAAAAAACAAAAATCGTTTTGAAAATAAAAATGTGATTTTTATGCTTCACCAAACTCTCCACTCCTTTATAAACATATACTACCAATAAAGCAATAAGCAAGTAATAACCATACAATATCAATGCTTTTAACCAAAGGCTCGTATCGTGTCCCGCACAATAGATCTTAAAGAAACAAAGGCTTTGCTTCATAGGACCCAACGAAGTCAACAAAGCAAAGAAAAACAGCGCAGGTCCGTAGAAGGCCAAAAATACAAGCCGTTTCCGGCGATTTTTCTTACGGTTATTTTCGGCAAATATATCCATAAATCCATAGCTTGAAACCCGCTACAAAGGTAATCATTGCGCCGTAAATTCATCGGATTGCAATGGCATTGTGGGAATTTTGCTATCTTTATTCCGAAATTTATGCTTCTATGACGCTCATCAAAAGCATTTCCGGTATCCGTGGCACCATAGGCGGACAACCCGGTAAAAACCTCACTCCGCTGGACACAATAAAATTCGCTTCGGCTTATGCACAATTACTCAAATCCCAATTCGATACGGGACAACCCGCCGTGGTATTGGGGCGCGACGCACGTTTATCGGGAAATATGATTGCTCATGCCGCTAAATCGGCACTAACGGGTATGGGTATCAACGTTATCGATCTGGGTTTATCCACAACTCCTTCGGTGGAAATGGCCGTCAAGGGACTGAAAGCCGACGGAGGAATAATTCTTACGGCCAGTCATAACCCCGCTCAATGGAATGCCTTGAAATTACTCAATGAAAACGGAGAATTTATTTCTGAGGAAACGGGAAAACGCCTCATCGAACTGGTCGAAAACGAAGATTTTCATTTTGCCGGCATTCAAGAATTGGGAAAAGAAACGAAACACCCTGGCGGATATATCGACGAACACATTCAAGCCATATTACAGCTAGACCTTGTAAACACCGAAGCTATTCGCCGCCGCGGATTCAAAGTAACGGTCGATGCAGTCAATTCAACCGGCGGAATAGCCATTCCCAAACTTTTGGAAGCGCTCCATGTGCAATATGAATGCCTCTATTGCGAACCCAACGGTATTTTTCCGCACAACCCCGAACCGCTGGAAAAAAATCTACATGACATCATGCAGGCGGTTACAGCCTATGGCGCCGACCTTGGCATCGTCACCGACCCCGACGTGGACAGACTTGCCTTAATCGACGAAAAAGGACATATGTTCGGCGAGGAATATACCTTGGTGGCCGTTGCCGATTATGTTTTGAAACACACACCCGGCCCCACCGTTTCCAACCTTTCTTCATCAAGAGCGTTGCGCGATATTAGCCGCCAATACAAGCAAAATTACTACGCCTCGGCAGTAGGCGAAGTCAATGTGGTAAAAAAAATGAAAGAAACCGGCTCCGTTATCGGCGGCGAAGGCAACGGCGGTGTTATTTATCCCGCTTTACATTACGGAAGAGACGCTTTGGTGGGAATTGCCCTCGTCTTAAGCCATCTGGCCGAAGAAAATATAAAACTTTCCGAACTCAAACAACGCTTTCCGGCTTACTACATGGCAAAAGAAAAAATCCTATTGAAACCGGAAGATAACCCGAATCTTATACTTCAAAAATTCAAGGAAAAATATCAAAATTACCCGGTCAATACCGAAGACGGCGTAAAAATCGACTTCAACGATTCTTGGATTCATTTGCGACAATCCAATACCGAACCCATCATCCGAATTTATACCGAAGCCCAATCACCCCGAAAAGCATCCGAATTGGCCGCTAAAACTATCGAAGAACTAAAAAAAATGCGCTGATTATGGAAAAAACCGAAACCGACTGTTTGACCTTGCATTTCGAAAAATTCCGTCGAAATATCATTGGCATAAATCAAGTCATTCCCACACCTTACGGTGAAAAAAAACTCGTTTACACGGATTGGACGGCAAGCGGACGGCTTTACAAACCAATCGAAGAGAAAATCACAAATACTTTCGGTCCCTTTTTAGCCAACACCCACACCGAAACCACCTTTACCGGCCAATTCATAACCCATGCTTATCACGAAGCCTTAAAAATCATCAAAAATCACGTAAAAGCCACAAATGATTTTATTATCATCCAAGCCGGCTACGGCATGACCGGAGCCATTCAAAAACTCCAACGGATCCTAGGATTGAAAGTCCACGAAAAATACCGACATTCAATTCGCCAAAGCCTCGACCGTATTCCTTTGGTTTTCGTTTCCTCGCTCGAGCATCATTCCAACCATATTTCGTGGCTTGAAACCATTGCCGATGTCAAGCTAATACCCTTTGACGACAACGGCATACCCGATTTGAATGCTTATGAAAATTTATTACGGGCCTATACCAATCGTCCCATCTATCTATCCATCTCGGCATGTTCCAATGTAACAGGCATTCAACCGCCTGTAGCCGACTTTATCCGGCTCACCAAGCAATACGGCGGAAAAGCATTTGTGGATTATGCTTGTTCGGCCCCTTATGTAGACATGGATTTGAGCGTAAACGAAAGTTTCCGACCCGATGCCATTGTATTTTCACCCCATAAATTTCTCGGCGGACCCGGCACCGGCGGCATCCTTATCATGCATAAGGACTTATACCAAAATGCCATTCCCGACGAACCCGGCGGCGGAACCGTTATCTGGACCGACCCGTGGGACGGTGCCGTTTATTTAAAAGATATCGAAGCACGTGAAACCGGCGGAACCCCCGGATTCCTTTTGGCCATCAAAACCGCCTTGGCTGTTAAGCTCAAAGAACAAATGGACACGAAAAAAATACGCCAACGCGAACATATACTTATTACAAAATTTATCGACGGAATAACCGCTATCGACGGAATCAAACTGCTGGAAGACCGGCACAAAAACCGCCTCGGCGTATTTTCGATAATTTCGGACAAAATTCCCTATACACTCATGGTGCGCTTGCTTAACGACTTATTCGGCATTCAGGCTCGTGGCGGTTGCTCTTGTGCCGGAACCTACGGACATTACCTCTTTCATATCGACCGGGAAAAATCCCGAAAATTAAAAACCGAAATTCTTCATAACCACCCCGAAGTCAAACCCGGATGGACGCGCATATCCATCCATCCGACCACCACCGAAGCGGAAATAGATTCGGTACTTGAAGCATTGGAATACATCCAAAAACACGGGCTCCATATCGCACAAACAGATTACCGGCTCGTCAAAGGAGAATTTTACCATAACAACTACCGTAATTCCTTTCATGAAGATAAATTCAACCTATGAATCAACCCTTAATCCAATTGGAACATATTTACAAGGATTACCCGCTCGGAGAAAACACGGTTAAGGTGTTGAAAGACATCAATTTGGAAATTTTTCCGGGCGAATACGTAGCACTTATGGGCCCCTCGGGAAGCGGAAAATCGACACTCATGAACATTATCGGTGCTTTGGATACACCCACTTCCGGAACCTATCGCCTCAAAGGAAAAGAAGTAAACCGCATGACCGACAACGAATTAGCCGCCATTCGAAATCGTGAAATCGGTTTTGTATTCCAAACCTTCAATTTGCTTCCCCGCCTAACCGCACTGGAAAATGTAGCATTACCCTTGATTTATGCCCATGTTCCCAAAAAAGAACGCATCAAGCGAGCCATGGAAGTCCTCGAAAATGTCGGATTGTCGGACCGAATGAATCACAAACCCAATCAATTATCCGGCGGACAACGCCAAAGAGTGGCCATTGCCCGCGCTTTGATTAATCATCCTTCGATCGTCCTGGCCGACGAGCCCACCGGAAACCTCGACTCCCGGTCATCGGCGGAAATCATGAAACTTTTTGACCGGCTTTCTAAACAAGGCAATACAATCATTTTGGTAACACACGAAAACGATATCGCCGCTCATGCCCGGCGCTTGATCCGGCTATTGGATGGCAAAATTCTAAACGATACCGGACAATGAAGATAGGCCGTTTGGATTTGAAAGATTTCCCCTTGTTCTTGGCACCTATGGAAGATGTGAGTGATCCGCCTTTCAGGAAGCTTTGCCGCCAAAACGGCGCCGATATGGTGTTTACCGAATTTATTTCCACCGAAGGATTGATTCGTGACGCCGTGAAATCCGTAAAAAAAACCGAAATTTTCCCCGAAGAACGCCCCGTAGGCATTCAAATTTTCGGCCACGATTTGGATTCCATGCTACATTCACTCCGCATTATCGAACATGCCCATCCCGATGTAATCGATATCAACTACGGTTGTCCGGTCAAAAAAGTTGTCGCCAAAGGTGCCGGAGCGGCTTTTCTGAAAAATCCCGAACGCATGGAAAAATTCACCCGTGCTATCGTGCAAGCAACGGATTTTCCGGTTACGGTGAAAACGCGCACCGGTTGGGACGAAAACAGCATTAATATTGTGGAAGTAGCCCTTCGCCTGCAAGATGCCGGTGTGAAAGCGCTTTTTATTCACGGAAGAACACGCAGTCAAATGTACGGGGGCAAAGCCGATTGGGATACAATTGCAAAAGTCAAACACCATCCGGATATGGAAATCCCCGTAGTAGCCAACGGTGATATCGACACCCCCGAAAAAGCCCGCATAATCAAATCCGAATACGGTTTCGACGGCGCCATGATCGGGCGCGGAGCTATTGGAAATCCTTGGATTTTCAAGCAAATGAAACATTTTTTGGAAACCGGGGAACATTTATCCGGTCCCGGTGTTATCACACGTGTCGAAACAATCAAACAATATTTGAAGGATGCCATCACTTGGAAAGGCGAACGTTTGGCCGTTTTGGAAGCGCGGCGACATTATTCGGGGTATTTCAAAGGTTTTCCCGGCATTAAACCTTTTCGCCAACAATTGGTGACTGCAGATAGTTTAGATGAAATTTTCGAAATTCTAGACAGCATCGCAAAACATTACGGTCATGAAAACGAATCATAAATTCTGGCTTGACAAACCGTTCATTGCAAATCAAACCGTAAGCGGCAAGGAAAAGTCAGCCGTTCATGACAAATATTCCGGCGATTTATTGGATGAAATCGAATTGGCCGGTGCGGAGGAATGGGAGCAAGCGGTGATCGCCGCGCAAAACGCTTTCGATAAATTCAAACACAGCTCATCGGAATTTCGTGCCGGCATTCTGGATGCCATTCGTCAAGGCATTAGCAAGCATAAAAATTCTTTTACCGAACTCATAACTCGCGAAGCGGGGAAACCTCTGGAATATGCCAAAAGCGAAGTCAGAAGAGCCTTGGACAATCTGACAACAGGCATTCGAGAAACTTTGAATTTTCGTGGCGAAACGGTGCCTATGGATTATCTTAACGGAAAAGGAAAAACCGCCTATACATTGCGCATACCCTATGGGCCGGTGCTGGGTATTTCGCCTTTCAATTTTCCATTAAATTTGGCATTGCACAAAATCATACCCGCCATTGGCTCCGGAAGTCCGGTGCTCATAAAACCGGCGCCTCAAACACCGCTAAGCATGTTGGCTGTTGCAAAAATCGTTAAGGAAGCCGGCATTCCCGCGGGAATCATTCAGATCGTTCCCACCACCGACGAAATAGCCGAATCCGGTGTAAAAGATCCTCGTTTCGGCATTCTTTCCTTCACCGGAAGCGACCGTGTAGGCTGGTATTTGAAATCCATATCGCGACAAAAGAAAGTTTTTCTGGAAGCCGGCGGTAATGCCGCAGCGGTTATCGATCGCGGAATCAATCTGAATCGTGCCGCCAAAAAATTGGCTTACGGAAGTTTTTTATATGCCGGCCAAATTTGTATTTCCACCCAACGTATTTTTGTCCTTCGTCCGGTTTTCGAGTCATTTACGGAATGGTTTTTAAAAGAAACCCGTCGCATCGTTTCCGGCAATCCCATGCGCGAAGAAGTTACCAACGGCCCCATGATTTCCCCTGAAGCGCTGAATAAAATCGACCGCTGGATTCAAGAAGCCCGGGAACAAGGCGCGGAAGTGTTGACCGGCGGCAAAATTCTGGACTTTGAACACAAAATTTATGCACCCACCGTGCTAACACGAACCGATAAGACCATGAAAATCATGTCGGAAGAAGCTTTTGCACCTGTTGTCAATATCAATCCCGTTGACAGCTGGGAAGAAGCCGTGGCGGCGGTCAATGATTCCCGCTACGGTTTGCAAGCGGCTTATTTTACCGACAGCCTGTCCAATGCCTTGTATGCCGTAAAACATACCGATGCCGGTGGTGTAATCATCAACGACATTCCCGGCTTTCGCATCGACGGCATGCCCTATGGCGGAATGAAAAAAAGCGGTCTGGGACGCGAAGGCGCCCGCTACGCTTTGCGCGAATACACACAGGAAAAGTTAGTGGTTATCAACGATTAACGTTGCGATCGACTTTTTTTTGCGGTTTAAAAAAGTTCAAAACATAACGATAAATCAATTTACCGTATGTATCATAAAAAGCCACTTCCACATGACGGTTTTCCTTCTCTCCTTTGACACTTACCATGGCGAAATTGCGCTTCATAATCAATGATCCGGGAATTCGTAGAGTATTGTTTTCTTTCCAAGCATGCGTATTGGGTCCGCTGGTGAATGGCGAAGAAGTAATATCGAAAATCACCGGTGAACCGTTGCCCGGATCGAATATACTGATTTCGCTCTCGTGCCGGTCGCCCGTCAGGAAAATGACATTTTGCAATCCTTGTTCATAGATAAAATCGATAATTTCCTGTCTTTCGCGGTCAAAACCGTTATTGCTGTATGTTTCAAACCTTCGGGCCGTATTCAAAAATTGACCGCCCATCATAATAAACTTAAATCGTGCATGGCTGGCTGCCAACGCATTTTTTAACCATTCAAGTTGCTCCTTACCTAATATGGTTTTGTTTTTCTTGGTTTTCAATTTGTTGGCATCACGATAATAACGGTTATCCAACAAGAAAAATTCGGCATCGTACCAACTGAATTGTGTGATGGCGCCACGAACATTGGCCACCCCAAAGGACGGATTAGCCCAGAAATAGGTAAAAACTTCCTCGGTTATGTTTTTGTTCCAAAAACTTCCGTCCGAATCATTCGGCCCGAAATCATGATCGTCCACAATGGCGTAGTGGGCTACGTTGGCCAACAGCGGTTGTAATTCTTTAATCCTGCGATCGTGTGTGTATCGGTATATAGTGCGTTCTTTGGAATTCCATTCGCCTTGTCGCAAGTAAACATTATCACCTCCCCACAACATAAAATCGGGGTGTTTTTCATAAATAGATTGAAAAATTTCGTAGTATCCGCCGTATTTATTGTTTTTTCTATCCCAAGGTTTATCATTAATATATGTTCCCGACCCGAATACAAAGCTAAAGTCTTTCGGTGCTTTATGAAATCGCCAGATATCCTGTGTTTTAAAAGTGAGCGGATAAGGGAAAGCTATTTTTTTTCCGTTGATATACACTTCATAGCGGTATGTCGTACCTCTTTTTAGTCCGGTCAGTTTGATTTTGGCCGTGTTGCCTTTATCCGCAGTGGTTTTAATAACGGGTGTTTTTTTTGCTTTTTGGGGTTGCCCTTCGGGATAATATCCGAATTTGACTCTCGCCGGCTTAACGGTTTGTATCCACAACCAAGCTTCAGTCATACCTACATGCCCCACCATAGGTCCGGCATTCACCGTTTTATTTTGCCCGTAAACAAAAGAAAATAAGAAAAGAAGCAGGATAAATATGTTCTTATTCATGAGTGTTTTTTTATATGGTCCAAAGTTAACCATTTTTTAAACACGGAATAAAAGAAAACCGCCTTTTTCGGGGCGGTTTTGCTATGGAATATTGAGAATTACTTTCACTTGTTCTGACTCACATCTCCTTTGCGCGCAGCATAATTTATTTTCAAAGCATTTACTTCGCGTAATTTTTCTTTAATATCGGTAATCAACCCCATTTTATCGTCGGCATCGGCTTTGATGGAGGTAATCATCAGCGGGCGTAATTCCTCACGCCGGGCCATACGTTCATTGAGGATAAAAGCTTGTATATCGTTTACGGTAGCAAATTTGTCGGCCAATTGAATCACCGGTTCTTTCCCGAATTTTTTTTGATAGCGTTTGGTAGGTACGCCTACGTAGATGGTGCTTACCAATTGTTTTTTTTCGAGCTTTTGCACTTGGTCGGCATAAGGCAAAAATACTTTCACCTTTTTGTCGGTGTCACGCATCACGGTTGCCACCATAAAAAAGAATAAAAGCATAAAAACGATATCGGGCAAAGAGGCGGTGGAAATGGCCGGGGTTCCACCTTCTTTTTTCTTTTTGAATTTGTGATGTCCGCTCATAGTCTTAACGTGTTTCCGGTGTTGATTCGGCAATAATTTGAGGATAATCTTTTCGTATTTCCTTCTGCTGCGATTTGCTTAGTTCATCATAGGTTTTACCGAAGCGTCGCAGAGCTTCCCGGTTATAGATTTCATTGTAGGCTTTCAGTATTTCATTATACACACTAATATAAGCCTTATAGGAAGTTCCGCGGTCATAAGTCAAATTGATTACGGCTTTTTTCGGATTTTCGGCATAATTGGGATCCTTGCCGTTATTGGTAACATGTTTCAATACTTCTTCTTTGATTTCCGAAAGTTTCCCTTGCCGGTCTTCAATCATGATTTGGTCGTTCCGGTTGACCAAAATATCCAAGATATTCCGTTTTTTCTCTTTGATTTCGGGCGGGGGATTATTCGGATCGGGCGGAGGCGGCAACTTACGGCTGATACCGTACATGCTTTCCATGGTAGTTGTAACCAAGAAAAAGATTAACAACAGGAAAGCAATATCCGCCATCGAACCCGCATTGATTTCTTGCAATTTTCTTCTAGCCATGCTACTTGTTTTCTTAGTTTAACGCTTTTTGTCGGCGAATTATTCTTCGTCCGATTCTTCTTCGGGTTCTTCACCCGCTTCCACTTCTTCTCCTTCAGCCAACACCGTTTTTTTGTTTCCTCCCAAGCTTATACCGCTAAAAAGAGAGGTGAATACCATTAATACAACGGCTATGACGGCCAGGATATAAAATGTATAAAGTCCCGTGTCGGACCACTTGGATACGGTTCCGCTATATTCAATGCCGCCTACGGTGAAAGGCTTATCGCTGGCTTGGGAATAAGCAAGCAGGACTATCACCAGAAAAACACCGAATGAAATAAGCGTGTAAACCATGCTTTTTTTGGAAGCGAAAATATCCATGATCCAACCCAACACGGCCAAAATCGCCGTTACATAAAGCAATGCAACGGTCAAATTCAAAAGATTGTCAATATATGCGTTCTGGGTTTTGACATCACCGGATTTGACCATTAAGATATATAACAAACCGGCTATCACGGCTAAAACCAAAACCAAGAGCTTGACTATTTTGGGCATTAATTTCATGGTAATTAATTTAATTCGTTCAGCGATTATTTCGAATATTTCACCAACATATCAATCAAAGAAATGGAAGCATCTTCCATCTTATTAACAATACTATCGATTTTGGCGATAATGAAGTTATAGAAAATTTGAAGAATGATAGCTACAATCAATCCGAATACGGTGGTCAACAAAGCGATTTTAATACCGCGAGCCACCAAAGAAGGGTTCATATCGCCGGCTTTTTCGATTTTGTCGAAGGCGTCGATCATCCCGATAACCGTTCCCATAAATCCGAACATCGGTGCCAAAGCGATGAAGAGTGCCAACCATGAAACGTTTTTTTCCAATTCGCCTACTTTTACGTTTCCGTAGGAAATCACGGCTTTTTCGGCGGCTTCCAATCCTTCACCTTCGGCCATTCGTAGTAATCCTTGATAGAAAATGGATGCGACCGGACCGCGTTTATTGCGGAGCATTTCAAGCGCTTGCTCCACGCCGCCTTCTTCTAGTGCGGCTTCGGTTTCTTGCAATAATTTTTGAGTATTCGTATCCGAGAGATACAAGAAAATAATTCTTTCGATCGCAATAGCCAAACCGAGAATCAATGTTAACAGCACGATTCCCATAAAAGCGGGTCCACCTTCCACGAACCGCTGTTTAAGCACTTGGTGGAATTCTTGGTTTTGGCCGGACTTTTGTTTATCCACTTGTTCGGTTTTGGCTTTCGCCTTGTCTTGCGCATAGGTCTGAACAGGCATTACGAATGCCAGAAATCCTACGATAGTCAGAATGGAAAGTAATTTTCTCATAATTTATTGATTTAGAATCTTTTTTATGTTTTCGAGCTGCGGAGAGAGAGGGATTCGAACCCTCGGTACGCTTTTAGCGCACACACGCTTTCCAGGCGTGCACCTTCGGCCTCTCGGTCATCTCTCCTCATAATGGCACAAATATAAAGGCTTTTGTCGAAAGTGCAAAATGATTTGTCATAAAAATGTTACCTTGATTATTCTTGCATGGACATAAGGAATTCTTCATTGGTGCGGGTATCTTTGATGCGTTCTTTAATGAATTCCATGGCTTCGATGGGGTTCATATCGCCGAGGAATCGTCGCAAAAGCCACATGCGTTGCAATGTGCGTTCGTCGTGCAAAAGATCGTCGCGGCGTGTGCCGGTGGCAAGTAAATCGATAGCCGGGAAAATACGACGGTTGGCCAATCGTCTGTCGAGTTGTAATTCCATGTTTCCGGTTCCTTTAAATTCTTCGAAGATCACTTCGTCCATCTTGGAACCGGTATCCACCAGAGCGGTGGCAATGATGGTCAAGGAACCGCCGTCTTTGATGTTACGGGCTGCACCGAAGAAACGTTTCGGCTTATGCAATGCATTAGCATCCACTCCACCGGTCAATACACGTCCCGATGCCGGTTGCACCGTATTGTAGGCTCGCGCCAAGCGGGTAATGGAATCCAAAAGTATCACTACATCGTGACCGCTTTCTACCAATCGTTTGGCTTTTTCAATAACGATATTGGCCACGCGCACGTGTTTTTCCGCCGGTTGGTCAAAGGTGGAAGCAATCACTTCGCCGCGTACGCTTTCTTTCATATCGGTAACTTCTTCGGGGCGTTCGTCAATGAGCAGAACCATCAAATAAACTTCGGGGTGATTAAGTGCAATGGCATTGGCGATGTCTTTGAGCAACCATGTTTTTCCGGTTTTCGGTTGCGAAACAATCATGGCACGCTGGCCTTTCCCGATAGGCGAAAACAAATCCACAATCCGTGTGGAAAGTGTGCTTCCTATTCCCGACAAACGAAATTTTTCATTCGGAAAAATAGGTGTAAGGTGTTCAAATGCCACACGGTCGCGAATTATGGACGGATCCAATCCGTTGATTTTGGTTACCTTCACCAAAGGATAAAATTTTTCGTCCTTTTTGGGCGGACGAACCACGCCACGCACCGTATCGCCGGTTTTCAACCCGAAGTGTTTTATCTGCGATTGTGAAAGGTAAATATCATCGGGAGACGAAAGATAATTAAAGTCCGCCGAACGAAGAAAACCATAGCCGTCGAGAATTTCCAAAACGCCTTCCACTTCCACCAGCCCGTCAAACTTCAATGCCGGGTCGGTTTTGTCTTGTTTTTTTGCCGCTTTGGCTTGACCTTCGATCTTTTCGGCTTGAGATACCTGATTGCTGTTGCTATTTTTTTTCGCCGGTTCTTCAACCGATTTTTTTTGATTTGAATGTGTGTTTTGATTTACTTTTTTCTCTTGGCCGCCGGTTTGTAATTGTTTTTCCGTTTTGTTGTTAGCGGAAACCGTTTCTTGTTTTTCGTCAGAACGCTTACGACGACGGCGTTTACCGTTGCTTTGTGAGCTTGCAGAACCGTTTTGTGTCGTTTGATCCTGCTTTGGTTTTTGGGTAGTATTTCCTTCGTTTTTCTGCTTTTCGGTTTTCTCTTCCGGTTCTTTTTGGAGGTGGGCTTGAGCTTCTTCGCGTAGCATTTTTCGCACCACATCGGGATTATCGGCATAAAAATCCAGGATTTTATAAATCAAATCCATTTTTTTGAGATGATAATATTTTTTAATGCCGAGACGCTTCGCTATTTCCTGTAATTCGGCCAATTTGAGCTTTTTCAGATTTTCGATTTCAAACATAAGTCATTCGTTTTAGCATTCACTAAAAATTTTCGTTAATAACCTTAATAATATGGGTTGTAAAGATTTCAAGGGTGAAGCAATTGAACGGATTAAATCAACCGGACGGTTATTGTTATTTCGTAATGCAATAATAAGAATATTTTTTTGAATTCGGGCAAATTCATAACGGAAATGATATCTTTGCCGCAAAATATTCTTTCCATGATATCGTATTTACATTCCGGTTGGGCATTATTTACCGTTTTATTGGTGTTTTTTACCGTTATTCGCCATTTGCGCGGGTTCCTTTTAAAAAAACCTTACGGATTACATTCCGATTTCCGCTTGGCACTATTGGCTTTGGTTGTGTTTGTTATTCAAATTATATTGGGATTGCTCAATTTTTTTACTTCCGATTATTTTGCCGGCATTCGCGAGGGACACACGGGCGAATACATGAAAAATGCGCACACACGATTGATAATCTTGGAACATCCCACCATGGCTATTGTGGGTTTGCTGTTTATGTTATACGGTTTCAGACGCATGTATTATCATGTGGATCCGCGACGGAAATATTGGGCGATAGCTTTGTTCTATGCTTCGGCTTTGCTGGCGGTAGCATCGCGTTTGCCCTGGAAAGATTGGATATAAATAAATTGAAAAAAATCCCTTATATTCGAGGTTTAATTCAAAATTAAATGCGTTTGGGCATTAATCATTATGCTTTATTTTTTCGGTCGTATTAAAATGCCGAATTAACAACCCGGTAAAAATCAAAAAAGTCAAAAGCGCGAATATCCATTTGGCACTATTGAAAAACGAAGCCAACCGAACCGTTGTCCGGTTCAAATCCGGATAGGAAACGATTAAGCGAATGAACAGAATATTTTCCGCAATATCAAACAAGCCGATCAGCAAGGGAAAATAGCAAAAACTTTTCCTCCGGGAATCCAGACACCGGAATATATACCTGTAATATAAAGCATAAAAAACGGCATAAGGCATATCGATGAAAAGAATGGAGAGGCGATAAATTTGTCTGCCCTTCTCGCCCGCTTGCGTTAAAAAACGATAAGCCGTGTCCCGATCGAAGCCGAAGTGTAAATCCAGAGGCCGGATTGGTTTCGAAAACCCGAACCAATGCGAAAATGAAGGAAACAACCAAAAATTAACGGCGAGAATCAATACAATTCCCGCAACTAAAAATCCGGTATGGCATTTTCGACCTTGTTTCACTTCAAGACAAAGATAAACAATGATATGAATTTAGGCCGTATTGATTTAACTTTGCAAGGATATAAAGAAATCATGTCCGAAATTCGTTATATCGATATTGCCGGGGCCAAGGAACATAATCTCAAAGCAATCAATGTCAGGATTCCGCACCGTTCGTTGACGGTGATCACGGGTGTATCGGGCAGTGGCAAGTCGAGTCTTGCCTATGATACACTTTATGCCGAAGGGCAAAGGCGTTATGTGGAGAGTTTATCCACTTACGCCCGTCAGTTTTTGGGTAAAATCGACAAGCCGCGCGTTCAGTGGATCAAAGGTATTGCGCCTACGGTAGCCATTCGACAGAAAACCGTTTCGGGTAATGCGCGTTCTACCGTGGGAACCGTGACGGAAATTTACGATTATCTCAAATTGCTTTTTGCGCGAATCGGTGTTACGGTTTCGCCGGTATCGGGGAAACCGGTAAAAAAACATACGGCGGAAGATGTATTAAATTTCATAAGGAAGCAGGAAACCGGAAGTCGTTGGCTGATAACTGTCCGGCTGCCGGAAACGGAAAGGGACCCGAAACAAGTTTTACAAATTCTGAAAAATCAGAATTACGAGCGGGTTTTATACGCTCATTCCATTGTAAATATAAATGATTGGTTGGCACGGAAAGATGCCATTCCACCGGCCAACGAATGGGAATTAATCGTCGACCGGATTGTGGTAGAGCAAGATGAGAGCTATCTTAACCGCATTTCCGAATCGGTGGAAACGGCATTTTTTCAAGGGCACGGACATCTCGGTTTGATTCATTGGGAAACCAAAAAACGCTATGATTTTTCCAATAAGTTTGAAGCCGACGGCATGGAATTTCCAGAACCTTCGGTGCATTTATTCAGCTTTAACAACCCTTATGGAGCTTGTCCGGTGTGCGAAGGTTTCGGGAGTGTGATTGACATTGCGCCCGAAAAAGTAATTCCCGACGAAAACAAATCAATTTATGAAGGCGCTGTGGCTCCATGGAGCGGAAATAAGTTGGGAAAATATCGCGAAGCATTAGTGCGGCATGCGCACAAATTCGATTTTCCGGTGCATACGCCATGGAAAGATTTAACGCCGGAACAAAAAGAATTGGTCTGGAACGGCAACGAATACTTTACGGGTATTCGTGATTTTTTTGCCGAGATCGAAGCCAAAAGTTATAAAATTCAGAACCGGGTATTATTGGCACGTTACCGCGGCAAAACCATATGCCCGGCATGCCGGGGGAAACGCTTGCGCCCCGAAGCGTTCAACGTGTTTACGGGGGGGAAAAACATCGGCGATTTGGTGGAAATGAGCATTGACGAGTTAAGCAATTTCTTCGCCAATCTTTCGCTGACGAAAAACGAAATCGCAATCGCCCAACGTTTGCTACCTGAAATCAGAAGCAGATTACATTTTTTAAAGCAAGTGGGTTTGGGATATTTGACTTTAAACCGGCCTATGATGACCCTTTCGGGCGGCGAAAGTCAACGGGTCCGGCTGGCCGTATCGCTGGGGAGCGGCCTTACGGGTGCCATTTACGTATTGGACGAACCGAGCATCGGTTTGCATGTACGTGATACGAAGCGTCTCATCGAAGTTTTGAAAAATTTGCGCGACAGAGGCAATACGGTCGTGGTGGTGGAACACGAAGAAGCGGTTATGCGCGCCGCCGATCACATCATTGATTTGGGGCCTGAAGCGGGCGTATTCGGAGGTGAAGTGGTAGCCGAAGGGAATTTTGAACAAATCCGCAGTAGCAACACCTTGACCGGCTGGTATTTGTCGGGGAAAACGGAAGTTCCCGTTCCCGATTTTCGACGCACTTCCAATGATTTTATCGAACTGAAAGGGGCGCGATTACACAATTTGAAAAACATAAACGTTCGTATTCCGTTGCATACGCTCACGGTGGTTACGGGAGTGTCGGGAAGCGGCAAGTCAAGCCTGATTGCCGACACTTTATATCCGGCATTGCACCGGGCTATTCACGGGCACGGGCCCATGCCGGGTCCTTTCGACAAACTGGAAGGAGCGTGGAAAACCATAGGAAACGTGGATTTTTCGGGACAGGAAACCGGCGGACGTTCGTCGCGTTCCAATCCCGTCACCTACATCGGTGTTTACGACGAGATCCGCCAATTGATGGCCGAACAAAAACGTGCCAAGTTTTATCGTTTCACGCCGCGACATTTTTCCTTTAACGTGCCGGGCGGCCGCTGTCCCAATTGCAAAGGCGAAGGCACCGTTACCGAAGAAATGCAATTCATGGCCGATCTCAAAATTACCTGCGAAGTTTGCAAAGGGAAAAGATTTATTCCCGAAGTTTTGGAAGTCACTTTTCACGGGAAAAATATCTACGACATTCTGGAATTGAGCGTTGACGAAGCGGTTGCGTTTTTTGAACAATACGGACAAACTTCCATAGTATCCAAACTTAAAATCCTTCAAGAAACGGGCTTGGGATATGTTCAATTAGGCCAATCCACATCCACTTTTTCGGGTGGTGAATTGCAACGTTTGAAACTGGCTCTGCATTTAGTCAAAGGAACCAAAATGGAAAATACACTTTTTATTTTTGACGAACCCACCACCGGATTGCATTTTCACGATATAAACAAATTACTTAAAGCATTTAACCGCTTGATTGAAAACGGACACAGTATTGTGGTAATCGAACATAATTTGGATTTTATCAAAGCCGCCGATTATGTTATCGACTTGGGACCGGAAGGCGGAGCAGAAGGAGGATATTTGATATTTCAGGGCACACCGGAAGCGTTAGTGAATGACGGACAATCCCTTTTGGCACCTTATTTGAAAGAAAAATTACGTAAAAAACCGTAAATTGGAAACCAAAATTATTGCTTCATGAAAAAATTTTTTTTGAGTTGGTTAATAACGGCTTGGATGGCTGTATATGCACAACAATATGAACAAACAATTATCGGTCCGAAGGAAAAATCGAGCTTAGTCGAAGATTTGAATCGTTACATCGATGCTTCGGTCAATAAAGACATTGACGGTATTCTCAAGGGTATTTATCCCGGTATTTTCAAACTGAATTCCCGCGAAGAAATGCGAAAAACTTTGGACAATGCTTTTCATGATCAAAGTGTGGACATATATTTCAACAAGCCCCAAACAATAAAAATTTTCGATACCATTTTAGTGGCCAATAACAAGAAATACGTTCTGATTTATTATGAAAGCGTAAAAACTTTCGTTTTTCATCCGCGCAATAAGGAAAAAGACAATCCTATGGCTTTTCGGGGGCGTATGCGCTATACTTTGCATAAAATGAAACAAACATACGGCAATCAATATGTTCGTCAAGGATCAGAAGATAATATTATTTATATTACCAAACCCAAATATATGCTGGCCGTATGGCTGCCGAAAGAAAAACGCTTCACTTTCATTGATTTTTCCACCGATCCGAATCACATGAAAATGCTTGAAACGCTTTTTGACAAGAAACTTTTGGATTTTTTTGCCGATAAAATCAAATAAATGTTTATGTGGCTATATTTGATAATAGGTATAAACGTTCTGTTTACGTGGCAAGGGCTCAACGACGCTTCATTTTTTCAGAAAAATTTATTTAATGTCGGTGCCGTTAAACGAGGCGAATATTATCGCTTGATTACGAGCGGTTTTTTACATGCCGGATGGGGGCATTTGCTCATGAATATGATTACGCTGTATTTTTTCTTTCCGGTGGTGCAAAACTATTTGGGAACTCATGCGGCATTGGCGATTTATTTAGGCGGACTTGCAGGCGGAAACGCTTTGGCTTATTATTTTCATCGCTACGACGATTGGTATTCGGCGGTGGGTGCTTCGGGGGCGGTGAATGCGGTGGTGTTTTCATCGATCATGTTGTTCCCTTCCATGACAATTTTTATGCCGTTTCCGGTGCCGGCATGGTTGTATGCCATCGGTTATTTATTGTATTCCACATTCGGGATGGATCGTCAACAAGGCAATACCGGGCATGAAGCTCATTTCGGGGGTGCGGCGGTAGGTTTATTTTTAACGCTTTCGGTCAAGCCGGAATTATTTCAATTACATCCCGTATTGTCCATAATATTAATAGCCGTTTTGATTGGCGGTTTTGGATATGTCCGTTCAAAGAAATATTAATAAAAGCTTGAGATGAAACAGTTGATACGGGCGTTTTTACTCTGGCTTCCTTTAATATTTCAGGGACAAAACATCGGTCAACAAACCGCTGATTTTCTGCAAGATCCTGCTTTGGAAGGCGCCTTAACCGGCATTCGCATCGAACCTGTTCGTGATGAAAAGGCTATAATTTTCATCAACGATCGCCTTTTGATGGTGCCGGCCTCCACCATGAAAACACTAACGGTTTTTCAAGCCTTATCCGAATACGGGCCCGAATTTCGTTGGCACACGGATTTATCGATTTGCGGCACACTGAAGCGTGCTCATTTGTACGGTGATATCATTATAACGGCCTCGGGTGATCCCACCTTCGGCAGTCCGCGATTTGACGAAGACTATCGTTTACTGCTGGACACAATAGTGATGAAAATACGCGAAGCAGATATCCGGGCCGTTCAAGGAAGTTTAATCATCGAACAATCCGGGAATCCTTATCCGGTGGCAGGCAGTTGGCCGATTGAAGATATCGGCACCTATTACGGAACGGGTGTATGGCCATTGAATTTCAATGATAACACCATGCTTGTTTTTATGCGGCAAAATCCGCAACCGGGCGAACAAGTGGAACCGGTCAAAACCGAGCCCGTCATTCATAAACTGCAACTGAAAAGTTATGTGGTTTCCGGTCAACCCGGAACCGGTGACGAAGCCTATCTCTACGGTGAACCTACTCGATACTATCGCACACTTATCGGCGCTATCGAACCGGGCGACAGTCTTTTTGCCGTAAAGGCCGGGATACCCAATCCGCCTTTAACGTTTTTGAATTTACTTCAAAAAAAATTAGCCGCCCAAAACATTAAAGTCACTGAAAAACCTTTCGTTTCGACCGGAAAACAAAATTGTAGGTACAAACGCTTGCTATGGCGCAAATATTCGCCTACTTTATATGAAGTGGCTAAAAAAACTTTGAATTACAGCGTCAACCACTATTCTGAAGCTTTAATGCGTCTGTTGATTAACCGCAATAAACCGGCTTTCGGATATATGAACAAAGACCGTATTAATGCCTATTTTCGCCGCCATGGATTTCAATTAATCGATTTGGAAGACGGCAGCGGCTTGGCACCGGACAATTTAATTGCACCCGTGGAGTTCACTTCCTATTTCAAACGATTAATCCGGCTAAACGGCATGGATTATTTCAAAGATATTATGCCGCATGCGGGCGAAGAAGGATATGCCGCATACTTTTTGCAGGGATCCTCGTGGCAAAAACAAGTTTGGGTCAAAAGCGGATCGGTGAGCAAAACCCAAAATTACGTAGGACTTTTCAAGGGAAAATCCGGCAAGTATTATGTATTTGCCATTATGGTTAATCACTTCAAAAGTACCCACCGTCAAGTAAAAAAAGCAATCGAAAACTATTTGGAAAAAATTATTCCGTTATTATAAATTTATCAAAACAAAAAAGCCGCCCGGTTTTAGGCGGCTTTTATCATTTCGTTTGATTTCTTATTTAAATACTTTCGGTTTCCGAAATTTTGGCCAAAATATCGGCATAAGGAAGAATCAGGTATTCTTTTCCGTCCAATTCCACCTTATTGCCTGCAAATTTTTTATACAAGACCACATCACCGGGAGCAATTGCGGCATCTTCGATATTGCCTAATGCCACCACCCTTCCCACGGCGGGTTTTTCTTTGGCCGTGTCGGGAATGATAATACCCGAAGCGGTTTTGCTTTCGGCAAATTCATCGGTTAATTCGAGCAGAACATTGTCGTTGAGAGGTGTTAATTCTTTCATAGTTTATCGTTTTTAATGTTTATTCGGTAGGTATTTCCAAGAGCTTGCTCAATTTGGGTACATCAAAACCGATAACGATTTTTCCGTTAATATCGGTTTGTGGCACGCCGCGTTGTCCGCTCTTGCGCACCATCTCTTCGGCTGCTTGCGGATTGGCGGCAACATTAATATCGGTATAGCGAATACCGTATTTATCCAAATATTGCTTTAACTTGTTGCAATACGGGCAAGAAGGAGTAGAATAAACCGTTACGCGTTTTTGCGTTTTTCCGTTATGTTTGTTTATTTTGCTTCCTTCACCTTTGAGTATTTTTTCGTAAAAAATGGCGGACTGACAACCTTTCACCGTATTTTTCACTTGCATTCCGTTGGCTACCACCAACGAAGGAACACTCGTCACGCCAAAATGTCCGTGTACATCCCGCACACGGCTTACGTCAACTGAAAATAGGTCAAAGTCACCTTGAATTCCGGTCATATGTTGTAAAGCGCATTCCGAAGCTGCGTGACCGGGTTTATAAAATAAAACAAAATAAATTTCATCCTTTTTTACATGCTTCTTCAGGTCTTCCCACGATGTCACCGGTTGTATTTCCATAAGCCGGGATAAATCCGTTTATGTTTTTTTTCGAAGCTCAAATTTACAAGAAACATGCCAAGAAAAAAGAAAGGAATTTTCATGTCAATTTGTCATTTTGTATCTTTGGAATGATTATCGCTTTACCTTTGCGCCTTCGAATAAAAAACACGAACAATTATGCAAAAAACCGATCGTCCCGATAAATTCGCAAATCCAAAAAATAAGTTTCGCCGGCAACGCCCGTCCAGTTCCAAAAAAAAGGAAAATCTTCAAGAATGGCCCATGCGCTTAAATAAATATCTTGCGCATGCCGGCATTGCTTCGCGTCGCGAAGCCGACGAACTGATAAAAAACGGTATGGTCACCGTCAACGGCAAAACCATTACCGAAATGGGCTTCAAGGTTAACCGAAATGATGAAGTGCGTTTTGGCGGCGAAGTGATCCTCCCCGAAAAACCCGTGTATATCTTGCTCAACAAACCGAAAAACTACATCACCACCACCAAGGACGAACGTAACCGGAAAACCGTCATGGAACTGGTGAAAGAACCGGCCAAAAAATACCGCATCTTCCCCGTAGGACGCCTCGACCGCAAAACTACCGGCGTGCTGCTGCTGACCAACGACGGCGATTTAGCCAAAAAACTCTTGCATCCCAAGTATAAAGTAGAAAAATTGTACCACGTCGTATTGGACCGGAACTTAAAACAACAGGATTTACAAAAAATCCGCGAAGGTCTGAAACTTGACGACGGAATGATATATGTAGACGATATTTCCTATATCAAAGGTGCGTCGCATTCCGAAGTGGGTGTAAAAATCCATTCGGGAAGAAACCGGATTGTACGCCGTATATTCGAACATTTGGGCTACAATGTGAAAAAATTAGACAGAGTCATGTTTGCCGGACTCACCAAAAAAGGAGTGGAGCGCGGCAAATGGCGCTATCTTACCGGTAAAGAAGTGCAATATTTGAAAATGTTGTAATTATTCCGCAAATTAATAATCTCATCGATTTATTAGCCATATTTCCGTTTCGGCACGCATCTCCATCTCCGTTTGTGCTTATTACAAAACCATCACGTGTGCGACGCCCGTAACCGGACAAAAAGTCAATGAATTAGTCAAAAGAACGGGTCTATTTTTAATGGAATAATTGCTTTATTTTGTAGGAAATGAAAATTTGCGAAAAACAAAAATAAAAACAAAAAAGTAGTCTTGTCCGCTTGCCAATTAGCCAATACATAATCGGTCAAGCGAACCGCCAAAAATGCCAGCGCCATGCCACCCGCCACATCGGTAGGATAGTGAACCCCCAAAGCCACTCTCGAATACGCGATAAACAAAGCCCAAACCAACAACAACGCACGCAACCATCGCCCCGCATAATGCCATAAAACAAATACCAAAACAAAAACCTCTGTCGTATGCCCTGAAGGAAACGAAAAACTACCGCCCGATGACATCTTTACTATTTCCGGTGAAACGGCAAACGGTCGTGGACGCGCAACGAAGATTTTTGTTAAAAAATTCAATATTCCCGAAAGCAACAAAGCGGTTATCAAACGAAACAATATGCGCCGTGCAAAAATTTTCTTACGATAAACCGCTTTATAAGCAATCAATAAAACAATCAACAAGCTTACGTATGAAACATGCAAACTCAAAAAGCTTATTATATCGTCCCATTCCTCGGGACGGTGTTGCTGAACAAATTTTACCAATGGAAGTTCGTTATATTCCAATTTTTGCTACTTAAGCAATCACGGAATCCAATGATGCCAACACTTTTTTTATTTTTCGATAAGTGCGTTGGATGTCAAAATCCAACCCGACACTCATGCGCACCATTCCTTTGCTCAAACCCATAGCTTTTTGTTCCGCTTCGGGAATTTCGCTGGAAGTTCCCTCGCCCGGCGCATTGAACAAAGTTTTGTAAAATCCCAAGCTCACCGCCAAATAACCTATGTTTTCTTCCTGCATTCTTTCCATAAAACGCTCGGCGCGCTCGCGTGTTTCCAAATCCAGCAAAATCATTCCGCCAAAACCGAAATCCGGATTCATCTGCCGCATAAACAGCGCATGTTGCGGATGGGATTTTAATCCGGGATATTTCACCTTCAATCCGTCTTCTTCGAGTTTCCGCGCCAAAAACATGGTGTTCTGGCTATGCTTCACCATACGCACGGGCAAAGTGTGCATATTTTTTAAGATCTGATTTGCCCGGATACTATCCATAACCGGCCCCAAAAGCATGGCAGCTCCGTCGTTAACATTCAACAAACGACGGATAAATTCCTCGGTCGAGCAAACACAACCGCCCACCGTATCGTTCATGCCGTTGATAAATTTCGTCAATGAATGAATCACAATATCCGCTCCCAAATTGTGCGGTGTAAAAATCAATGGTGTAAACGTGTTATCCACCGCCAGAGGAATTCCGTGCTTGTGCGCAATTCCGGACAAAGCTTCGATATCCGAAACTTCCAAAAGCGGATTGCTCAAGCCTTCGGTGTAAATCAATTTCGTATCGGGACGCACGGCTGCTTCCATGGCCTCAGGATCCGACGGATCGGCAAAAGTGACTTCAATACCCAGCTTCGGCAAAAAATTTTTCATGAACGCATAAGTTCCTCCGTATACCGTTCGCGACGAAACCAAATGATCTCCCGCCGACAACAACTGCAATAAAACCGATGTGATAGCTCCCATACCCGAGGCGGTTACCAAAGCCGCTTCCGTATTTTCCATGCGCGCCAATGCTTCCGACAAGTAACGTGTCGAAGGGCTCGAATGACGCGAATAAAGATAACAACCCTCGGACTTGCCTTCAAAGGTTTCAAGCATGGTCTCGGCATGCAAAAAGGTATAGGTAGCCGAATCGGAAATGGATGGATTTACTCCGCCGAATTCCCCGAAAAATTGTAGGTCTTGTATCTCGTCCGCCGGACGGTGGCTGCGCTTTTTCATAGGACTGAACTTTTTCAATGCTTAAACTTAAGCATTTTTTCTCAATTCAACAACGAAAAAGGACAACTTGCCTTGCATTTGACTAATGTGAACGCGCCATTGCCACCACCAATGATATCAAGGTTAATAATCCCGAAGCTATGGTGGCATATAACACATAGTTCATATAAGGCCACCCGACATGATAGCCGATGGAAGCCACCAATCCCAATTGCAAGGTTGCCGCCAATAATATCTTTACGACACGCATCGGTTTTTGAGGTGCAATTTAAAGAAAATTTTTCTTCGCATTGCTTTATCCGGGGTGTCGCATGAAATCTTATTTAAAGCCAATCAATGCATCCCGGGCATCCAACGCGTTTTTGACATATTTTCGGAAAGCGGGATATTCCTCGGGCGAAATATCTTTTATATCCGTATGCACACGTATTCTTACCACCAGTTCCGAAGGAGATTTTTTGTTATAGCTAATTTTGAAATAATGATTTTTATACCGGAAGTTTTCGCTTTCGGGGATAGCAGAAAATTGCAATCCGTCTTTCAACTTGATGGTATATTCACCGAAATAATCGTCGGTATCTTCGTAGTATGCATAAATGATAGGATAATGGCGGCTTTCCAGATTGACCAGATCGTCGGTGTAGGCTTTGTTAACCACGGGCAGACTTATCACCTTCATTCGTCCTAATTTCTGGAAGGTTGTATTCACGTCGAAATCGGCTTCAATGGTAAGGCTGCCGTCTTTCCTATTGTTGTCGGTTACTTTGTAATCCTTCAAAGTCAAATCCAAATCGGTGAGGTTTTCGAATCGTTCGGTGAGTTTTTTCTTTAATTCCTTTTCGTTTTTATTGGATATTAATTTCCTGAATCCTGCCGAATTGCGTCCTTTCAATGTATAAACGATATGGAGGTGTTTGCTGTTTTTCCCAATGGTAAAGATAATATCGGCTTTTTTGGTGGCGGTTTGTTGATAAGGATGTTCCAGAATTTTGATATTATTGGGTTGTTCCGATGTTTTTTCGGGAATATCGAGAATAATTGCACCGTCGAGGGAAGTGGGAACGGCTTTGTAGGGCAAATATTTATTGGTGAGCTCAAGCAAATAAGGTTTTCCGTCAATATAAACCCGTGCTATGGCATGATTGAAATTGATGGAAGGCAAAACGGCATAATTTTTACCCCGGTCCCCGGTGGAAACCAAAACGATATTGGCTTTTAATCCGGCTTTTTTGGCCAGTGTGATAAACAATGTTGAAAAGTCTTTGCAGTCGCCGAGTTTGGTCTTAATGGTTTTGGACGGTTTTTGCGGAATAAAGCCGCTTTGCTTGAAGTTGACGTAGCTGTAGGTAAGATTATCGGCCATGTATTGATAAATCTTTTTGGCACGTTCGTTTTCACTGAGGTGCTTATATCCGTCGGGAAAAATTTCATTGAAAGTTTTGTTGAGCAAATGATCTTCTTTCATTTGAATTCTGACCAAATCGGAATACCAGTTGGAAATTTGGTTCCAATTTCGGATGGTGCTGATATGAAGCATGGTTTTAACGTCGGCATTACGGGGGCGATACGGTTCGGTAGGCGGCAATGCGGGTGCATTTTTGACGGTCCATGTTTCCAAGGTATATTCATTGAGTTTGGATTTTTTATATTCGGCTTTTCCGCCGGTCAGTTTATGATGGGCATGAATACCTTGGGGCGAAAGAAGCCGGTAAACGGATTGATAAACCGGATAGAATTGCGTCATGGAATTTTTGTCGGTGAAATCCTTATAAAAACGTCCCGATTTATTGTAGGTTACTTCATAGTCGATATAGATTACGTCGCCGGTAGATAAGCTATTGAACACAAGGTAGCTGCCCGAACGTTCGGCGGGCACGACTTTTCCGTCGGGTTTAACGATTTCGGATTTATAAATAATGTAATTGTTATTCAGTCTCAAATTAAATTCTTTGAGTTCTTCAATGCCTTGGTCCGAAGTAACTTCATACAGGTATACGGCTCGCACCCGTGATCCGCCTTCTTTGAATATTTCCACGTTTTGTTCGTCGAGAAGAATGTTGATATCGTGGTTTTCTTCGGTTTTGCGCCCGCGTGTTTGTTTGATATAAGCATAAATATCCCGGGTTTTGATCAAATCAAACGGGTCTTTTTCTTTTTTTAAATCACGAATTTTTTCTCTGAGGCTTCCGTCGGCGCTATTGTGTTTGAATGCTTGTTCGTATAGACTGAGTGCTTCTTTGTCTTTTCCCAATTGATGAAGGGCATCGCCTTTTTTCTCCATGAGCACGAAAGCATAAGGGAAAAGTTTCAAGCCTACGTCCGTAATGGGAATCATTTTTTTGTAGTTCTGAAAATCATATAAATCGGAGGCATAGTTTTCCAAAATATTCACTTTTGACCAATCCATTGAATGTTTGAGATAATTATCATAGGTTTTAATGACTTTATTTTTCTTGTTCTGATCTTTATAAATGGCTATCAGCAACGAGTAAGCGTCGGGTACACTGAGTTTTTTAAGCAGGTTATCGATAAGGTTTTCGGCCGTTTCGGGTTCTTGCAACACTTGATAATAGAGCGCTGCCGCCAACATCATTTCTTTGGGCGACATATTTTTTTCGGCCGCATCGTAAATGCCTTTCAAACTTTTTTTCAGATTGTAAATATCTTGTTCGCGAATGGCTCTGTAAAAATCGGCGGTGTATTTCAAAACTTTACTGTCGGTGGCGCGAGTGACTTTATCAAGCACTTCATTCATTTGATCCACAGGCATTTTGAAGAGTTTGTCCGTATCGAGCATTTGAAAAAGCACCGACAAAAAATAATCCGGATCGTCGTTTTTGAGATTTTCCTTGATTTCTTTAATCAAATTGGAGTCATCTTCGGCTCCGGCCCAAACGATCTGGCTACTTCTAACGAAAGAACTCGCCGGATATTGTTGCAAATACGGATCGAGAACAGCTTTGGCTTCATCGGTTTTACGATTGAGCATGTAGGTATAGAAAAGCATGTAATCTTTGAAGTAACGCGTAAACTTTTGTTCGCTTAATTGTTTGAAGAAATTTTCGAATGGGTTATCGAGCAATTGCGGTTGAAGTTCTTTTTCCGTAGCATGGTGATAAGCTTGATATGCCGCGCTAAAATGCAAGGATCCGGGATCGAGCAAACGGTCGTTTCCGTCGAAAACCCGCAAGATAAACCAACTGTTGTCGTTATCCACTTTCACCAGCACGCGATGCTTTCCGGAAGGCAAGTGAACTTTCACGGCATAAGCATCGGGGGCGGTGGTGCGCGGACGGGTTTCTTCCAGCACAAGCACGTCGTCTATCCATATTTTCACGGGACCGCTTGAGCCCACTTTAAATATATAATCCGCCGGCTTTGTTGTCGTAAAAAAGCTTTGTGCATAATTAATACCGTTTCCGTATTCGGTATGATTGAAAAAAGTCGCATATATCATTTGATCGTTGTAGGATGGCACATACCAGTTAATCATACCGTTACTGTTGGCATTGAAAGGTTCTTGCGAAACGGGGGTTGTTTCCGGTGCATAAGGAATATCCATGCCGCTATTGTTAAGATTCTCAAACACACCGCAATACTGCCACCGGTTGACAGGTTTGATTTTGTTGATAGCCTCTTGATTCGTCTCGTTTCGATAACGGGAAAAATCATAAAAATTTTTGATTTCGCCGATTATGGCTTCCACGGTAGAATTACCGAGCGAACTCTTATACAGCATATCGGCATAATCCATTTTGGTTTTATTGATAGTGCTATATTCATGATAATTAATCAAAAGTTCATTCGCCGATAATGCATAAATATAATAAGGCGCATTTTGACGTTTGACCAGCGCTTTAATAAAATCTTTGTTCCCCGAAAGTTTTCCGTTTTCGCGCAAAACGATTTGTTTTAAAATCAATTCTTCGTCCGAAGCATTGTTTTCTTTGATTTTTTTCACTTCAGATAAGGCTTCGTCGCGTTTATTTTCAAGCAGAAGCTTCCAAATTTTTTCCGCTCGCTTTTGAGCATGAACGGGCAAAAAAAGCATTAACCCGAATAATAATAAAACCGAACGCAAAAGATTTTTCTCCATAATTGTAGTGTATTAAAAAGTTAAATTTAATTTTTAAATTTAAAGTGCTCAAATATAAGCAAAAAAACAAATAAGTTTATAGCGTCTTTTTTCAAGAAATAACAAAAATAACCGTCCAAAACCGGTGCTTAAGGTTCAATAATCAGTCGTTGCATACCCACCTTTTTTTTGCCTAATGTTTGAAGCAGATACGGCCCGGGCTTTAAATTCCTCAAATGGATTTCAAATACAATTTTTCCGGGTGGCACTTTTTGGCTTAAAACTTCTTTTCCGCTCATATCGAATATACGAACCTTCACGGGCTGTGTCAAGGGTTGCTCGGCCAGAATGAATATTTTTTTATGTGCGGGGTTGGGATAAATCCGGAAATATTGCGGCGGGTTTTGTTCGAGAATGGCTAGGCCCGGCATCATCACCCGTGGAATAATCAGCGTATCGGGATGATTGGTGAAGCGATGAAAAACGGTCACGAAATCATCATACGTAGCGGTGGGGTCGGTGGAATATAGCGTATCCGTATGGTTTTGAATGTCGCCCGACAAGCTATTGTAATAACCGTTAGCATAAGGATAAACCGTCGAATTATCGACACGAACGCCGTTATTGTCGTGCGTATTGACACTCAGGTTATAACGCACAAAAATACTGTCGCTGTCAATAAAAGTAAGCCAGTTGCTATAATAACCGGGTGGAAAATCCAAGCCGGTTTCTTTATTGAGGTTATGTTCAAAATAAAAATGGTGCGTATCGTAGATTTTTATACTGATATTTCTAATTCCGTAAAGAATATTGCGGATAAATTCGCTGTTTCGCATAGCGGCGCCATTAACCGCACCTTCCACCGTCATGCCGCGAGTGGAATTAAAAATCACATTACCGGAAATAATGGTATTGTTTACATTATAATGACAAACAATGGCCGACCCCACATCGTCCAGATCGCTATCGGTTTCGTCGGCTTGGCGAAAACCCCACAACACATTGCCGGTTACCAAAAACGGGTTGGATGCGTCTTCGGAGCCCGATTTTAAATCGATGCCGTTTTCGGCATAAGCGCAATTACCTTGCGGATCGGGATGGCCGTTGCAGTCGGTGTAGATCAAACTGTCAATAAAAAAAAGATTGTGATCCACAACGGTTCCTGCATAGTTATATATCCCGTTCGGATTTCCTTTTACGGCTTGAAACCCGTCCACAAAATTATAGATTTCATTATTGACGATATGCGTATTGACAATGCTGTCTCCGGGCTCACCGTCAAGAGCAATGGCGGCGCGGTCCAGATTGACAAACGGATCGTCCCGCTCGGCACGACAATTTTGAATAACATTATTTGAACCGGAAAAAATATAGGCCAATCCTCCGGCTACATTATAAATGAAATAACGATTAAGGATATTATGAGAGGCATTTTCAAAGATTACGGGAATCCTACCGTCGGGGCTATTCCAAAAAGCCATCCGGTCCACCACCCAATAGTCGGCATTGCGAAGAATTAGTCCCACTTTGGCCAACTCGGTGGTATCGAGCTTCCCGGGGTGCAAATCGTTGCCGTTATACAAGCAGATATACCGCATTTGAGAAGCCGTTCCGCTGGCGGTTAATACAACGGCATGATCGTCTTGTTGCAAGCCGGCGTTACTGTAATCTCCGGGTTGAACATAAAAATAATGAATGGCGGGGTCGTTGATATGCGACCAATCACTGTCGGAAGTGATCAGAAACATATCGGGATTATTGGGGTCGTAGGGCGGAATGTTTACCGGCTCTTCATAGGGCGATTGCGCCGAAACATTTATATGGAACGAGAACAAAACCGAAATCAAAAAAAATTTCACAACCCGTTGAATTTTAATTAAATGTAAAGATAGGTAAAAAACCTAAATTAAGCCCAAACCGGCATTCGAATTGCAACGTCCCGGAACGGAAACAGCCAAAAACCTTTCTACTCTTCTTCAGGTTCGGTATAGTAAATAGTCAGTTCCGCCGGCAGGTCTGCGGAAAGATTTCCTTGCAGAACGGTTCCGAACGGTATGGCGGCATCGGGGTCTTGCGATAAGTTTTGACCGCTCAAAAATCCCGCTAAATTATTCACCACTCTAATTCCGAGCCGCACATTGGCGGAATCTTTTCGCAAAACGTCTTTGATGTGGCGTGTGATGTTGAATTCATAATAATGCATATTGCGAACCGAATCCAATGCATAACGCCCGTTATAGAAAGATATCAGGTTACTCGCTTCAACGGTTTGCCCGTTATCCAAAACCGGTATTAAATCGGTTATTTTTTGTTTGCTGTCATATTTATATAAGTAAAGTTGCACCGGTTGTTCCCTAGGTGAAAGAGACGACATGTCGGTTTCATCCACATAAAGCCGCAAATTGGCTTGATTGATAAACCAATCGTTATTGCGTAATTCATAAAGTTCCTGCGCCGAAAATATTTCCACTATCGCCGTAGCGCCCGCTTCTCCTTTCACGTAAATTTTGTCTTCACCGGTTGAAACGGATGGATTTCGCAACTTGTTTTCCACTTGCGGATAGAAATGGTTTTGATAGTTGTTGATGGTTCTTTGGGCAATTAAAACGATTTTTTCATAGCCGTAATCGGTGTAATCATCCGAGTCGTCATCGGGTGTATCATTATCGTTAATAAAATGGTAGCGATAAGCCAACACCAATTCCACCGGCCCGCCGAGCAACATCATTAAACCAGAGCTGGAAATATTTTCCGCATCGAGATAAATGCCCCGAAAATATTCCTTAAATAAGTTCGGATCCGTCAAAATATTTTCTCCGGCGTGGTCAAAAAATTTGTGCCGGACAAAACCGGTGTCAATCGGAATCACCAAATGAGGCGGTAATGTATCGTTATTAAAATTCAAATCCTTGTTATCTGCAAGGTTTTCCAAATTGATTCCGTTCACGGGCAAAGTATCGATGATATAACCGAAGTCGGGCGTAAAGGTCGGATTATCATATAACAAATCGCCTTTATAAGCGTCATAATCAAAATTGGAATAATAAGGACGAACATTGGGCGATTGAAAACCGCTATTCGGATCGTAGGGAAAAATAAAATAGGTATTTTCGTAGGCTTTAAGCGAAATGGGAGCTGAACCGAACACGCTGTCTATTAAATAAACCGGATTGCTGTCGGTACTGTGGTCGGGGTCCGGCTTCGAAAAAAAAGGAATACGGATTTCCGCAAAGAGAATCGAATCGGCATTTTTAAAATGATCACTGTCGAATGCCTGTGAGGATCCGAATTGTAATAAGGCATCCGCATTGGTTAATCCGTATGCCGGATGCTCGTAAACGCCCAAAGGCAAATAACCGCCTCCGGAAAGCACACTATCGGTGGCTACACTATAGGTTTTCAGGTTTTGAACCGTGTATTTCTCAAATTGAAATTTTTTATCCCCCACCAAATCGAAACCCGACTTGGTAAAATGCTTCTTGCATGCATTCAAAAAAAGTATGAAAAAAAACAAGCCGGCGAAATATCTTTTCATAAGCGATGACGGTTTTGTCGTATTATAACGTTTGATATTGCTCCAATATTTCGCCAAAGATACGAGAATTTTCTTCAAGTAGCGGAAGGGTTATTTTTCCTTTGAAATGGTGGTTTTGATTGAATATTTCCTGCAATCCGGATTGGAGTTTTTCTTCTCCGCTCATCAAAATATCGGCAAAATGCGAAGCTCCGCTCATTAAATGTTTTTCACCGGCGGGAAGGTAAACGGAATAATCTTTTTCGTCAATTTCATCAAACCGGAATTTCTTGGCTACATCACCGGGCAAAGTTCCCTTAAGCCTTATGTCGTTAATCAACAAATGTATAAGCTGACTGTGATGCAATAGCGGTTCATGCGCATAATATGTCTTCAAATAAAGCGGAAGGAACGAAGTAAACCACCCCGCATTGATGATATAATCGGCATTCCAATTGAGCTTTTTGGCCGTTTCCACCACTCCCTTCGCAAAGAAAATCATGAAATCGGTCAAATCAGAGCGAATATCTCCCTTTTCATCGAATAAAAACATCTTTTGATGAAAATTCTCCGAACTTCCGATGAAATACACTTGCATACGCTCTTTGGGAATGGATGCCACTTTGATAATCAGAGGAATATCTTCATCATCCACCACAATATTGGTCCCAGAAAGTCGAATTACTTCGTGCAATTGCATTTTGCGTTCGTTAATCACCCCGAATTTCGGCATGAACATCCGCACTTGTCCTCCTTGCGCATGAATGGCTTTGGCTAAACGAAAAATCAATTCCGTGTAGGCAGGTTCCGTAAAATATGGTGAAATGCCGGTGGCGGCTATCAAAAATCGCTTGTTTTTCATAACAAAATACTTGATATTTAATATACAAATATATGATTTTTTGGTTTATATTTCTTCAAATCTCCAATCGCCTGAAAATCAATCCGATAAAAAACGGATAATAAAACTAAAAAACAATGCCGGACTATCCGGAAGAAAATATAAAAACCGGTTTTTTAACGACTTCGTTTATTGGCCAGTTTGATATATTTTTCCAAGGCCATGGTCATGGAAGGCGTATCCTCGGTCGGCACTTTGATATCCACGCGCAATCCGCGATCAATAGCCGCTTGATAGGTATTTTTTCCGTAAACGGCTATACGGGTCTCATTCTGTTTGAAATCGGGAAAGTTACGGAATAAAGATTCTATTCCGGAAGGACTGAAAAACACCAAAATATCGTAGTAAACATCCGCCAAATCGGATAAATCGCTAATCATGGTTTTGAAAAACATAGCGGATTTCCAGTTGATTCCCAACTCCTTAAGCATGGCCGGCACTTGTGGCTTGAGTTTATCCGACGAAGGCAACAGAAATTTTCCGTCGGGATATTTTTTTATGATTTCGGCCAAACCTTTCACCGTTCCGTCACCGAATAAAATACGACGCTTGCGATAAACGATATATTTTTGCAAATAACGCGCAATGGCTTCGCTGGTACAAAAATAACGGTTGGTATTGGGAACCGTATAGCGCATTTCTTCGGCTATACGAAAATAATGATCGATAGCCGTCCGGCTTGTGAAAATAATGGAATCGAATTCGTTCAGATTGATTTTTTGTTTGCGAACTTCCTTCACCGTCACGCCTTCCACATGGATAAACGGGCGAAAATCTACCTTCACTTTAAGTTTTTGGCTCAAATTGAAATAGGGGGATTTTTCGTTGGTCGGCTCGGGTTGAGAAACTAAAATACTTTTAACTTTTTTGATCAGAGGCTTTTGCGTGCTGCTCATAGGCTATCCGTTATGACGTAAATAATCCCCGCAATAGGGACAATTTCCGTGATGCAAAGATACAAAATATTGAAAACCGCTTTCAAGTGTAATTCATCCCTTGCCATCTTCCATTCCAAAGGCAAATAAGCTAAATAAAACAAAAGCGCTATGGAAGCCAATAATATCGCAGATAATTGTTCATAACGCAACCATGGCGCAAGCAAAAACAAAACCGGCAATAACCAAAATGCTGCGTGATTCAAATAAATGAATTTCAAAAAATTCAAGCGCGAAAACCGGCTGTCTTTCCACTGAAAAATCGTAGTAGCAATCAATAAATAAACAAAAAGTAAACCCACAGCCAACAACCGGCCTTTCAACTCTACCCTCTCCCGTCCCATATAAAAAGCCTGTATCAAAGCAGCCAAGGTCAACAAAGACGCCAAAGTGGAAATCGTCCTGTAACCGGCAAAAAAATGCTTGGAACGCGCTACGGTCGCCCGAAAATATACTCGCGGACGATACATATTTTCATGAAAATCATACGAATAAGCATACTTCAAAAAGAGATGCAGAATAGCAATCAAAATCAAAAAAAGCAAATAATCCAACGTGTAACCCGAAACCTTTAAATGATAAGACGGCACCGCTAATTTTTTTCAAAAATAGGTTTTTCCGCTCAAACGAAAACAATCCTTTTCCATCATTCCGTTTCCCGGCCTGTCAATACAATTAAAACTATTTTATTTAAATACTTTTCTTGAATTAGGCGCTTAAATAATACGCAGAAAAAAATTAAATAAATAATGTAAATGGGCAAAGAAGAGGAAAAACCTAAATCCGCCCCACGGCGGATAGACGCGTTGGCCGGCAAAAATGCGGGCCGGATGCCGGCGGGAAAAGGCGCGTGGAAGCATCGAATACGCAATGACATGTATCTTTTTGGAAGGAGAAAATGTTAGGATTTTTCGATTAATCAAGGAGGAAAGCGCAAGTACTAGCCACTGCTATAAACGGGCATTTTCGACGCCGGATAAGTAAAAAACGCATTTTATCACCGGAAGGATGCGTGTCATTGCGTATCAGCCTTGATTTTCCGGTTCTTTTGTATCAAGCCTGTCCCTGCTTTTGCCGGGAACAAAAAAACATAAATAAAAATCATTTATTTACAGTAGCACGGTTGTATTAACAAAGCGCCTAATTCATTACTTTTATTTAAATACTTTTGCCGGATTACCGGTAAATACAAGTTTTCCCTATATTGCGCCCATGAAAATACCACCGGAATTATATATATGGTATGCCTCCAATGCACGCGAACTGCCGTGGCGCAACACCCGCAATCCCTATCACATTTGGCTGTCGGAAATCATGCTGCAACAAACCCGCGTGGAACAGGCTCTCCCCTACTATAAACGCTTCCTCCAACGCTTTCCCGCCATACAAAACTTGGCCGACGCCGGACAGGAAGAAGTTTTCACCCTTTGGGAAGGTCTCGGATACTACCGCCGCGCCGCCAACCTGCTCCGTACCGCTCAAATCATAGTCCACCATTATAACGGACGTTTCCCTTCCACCGCACAAGCATTGGAAAAATTGCCCGGAATAGGTCATTACACGGCAGCCGCCATAGCTTCCCTCGCCTTCGATGAACCCGTGGCCGTCCTAGACGGTAACGTCATGCGCGTTCTGGCTCGATTCACCGGAAGCCACTTGCCCGTCAATTCATCCACAGGCCAAAAACATTTCCGGCAATTGGCCCAAAATTTCCTGAATAAAAAAAATTCCGCCCTGCACAACCAAGCCCTCATGGAATTAGGCGCCCTAATATGCACCCCCAAAAATCCCCGTTGCACACATTGCCCCATCCAAAACCAATGCACCGCATACAACGAAAAAAATCAAACACTATTGCCTGTAAAAATCAAAAAAAAACCTATTAAAAACCGATACATACACTACATATATGCCTCCGCCAACAAACTCATTAATATTCAAATCAGAACACACAACGATATTTGGCAAGGCCTATATGAATTTCCGCACTTGGAAACAAAACGAAAATCCGGGATAAATTTTCGCAGCCGATTGGCAAAACATTTCGGCATAAACCGCCAGAACTTAAAATTTATCCGAATGCAAACCCACTTGCTCACGCATCGTAAATTACACCTCTATTTTTGGAAATACGAAGGACTAATAAACACCGAAAACACCGTCCCCATCACCCGGGCACAACAACTACCCATGCCCGTCCCGCTGAAACGCTTTTTGGAAAATCAAACGAATAACCCTAACTTTGAAATTTAAATTAATAATAAAACACAGTTAAACCAAATAAGCTATTTTACCATGAACGGAACTTTAAACAAAGTCATCTTGATCGGAAACTTGGGAAAAGACGTAGATATTCATTATTTTGACAACGGACAAGCCATAGCACGCTTCCCTTTGGCCACCACCGAAAGTTTCATCGACCGCCATACCGGCGACCGTATCGAACGCACCGAATGGCACAACATCGTAGCAAGAAACAAACTGGCCGAAATTTGCCACAAATACCTGCGAAAAGGCGACAAAGTGTATGTGGAAGGTAAAATAAAAAGCCGTGAATTTACAGGAAACGACGGAAATAAACGCTACTACACCGAAATACACGCCATGCAAATGACATTCCTTACACCGCCGCGGCGAAATGAAATGCCCGCCACCGACACACAATCCGGCATCAATCCGGAAGAAAATACAATCAATCCGGCCGAACCGGCCGATAATCCCGACACCGATCTCCCTTTCTGATACACCGAACCAAATTTAAACCATGGAAAGCGAATCCATTCCTCCGCCTTTGGATTGGTCAAGTCTTGTATTGACAACTATTATTTTATTGCTTTTATTGTTTTCGGCACTCATATCCGGTTCCGAAGTAGCCTTTTTCGCTCTCAAAGAAAAACCAGAAGATTCCAAAATCAAAGAAAACAACCCGTTGATTTTCAATCTCTTGAAAAAACCACAACAATTGTTGGCAACCATTCTCATTGCCAATAATTTCGTGAATATAGCCATTGTAGTTCTCACATCCTACCTAATCGATCCGTGGCTCAAAAATATGAACCAAACCTTCGCCTTTTTGCTGAAAATCGTCGGTATTACGGCCATTATCTTATTTTTTGGCGAAATCTTGCCCAAGGTACTCGCTACGCGCAACGATTTGAAATTCGCCAAATTCACCGCCCCTTTCATCGCTTTCATAAATAAAACCTTCGCCCCCATGGCACTGCCCATGGCTCGTATTTCGGAACGATTAGCCAAACATCTGCGTAACGAAAACCTTTCGTTTTCACGCGAAGACCTTTCCCATATGCTTCAAATGACCAAAAACCAAGCCACCACCGACGAACAACGACTCCTCTCCGGTGTGGTCTCTTTCGGCAACACCGAAGCACGCGAAATCATGAAACCGCGCCTCGACATCTTTGCACTGGAAGATACCGAAACATTTCCCGAAGTAATCAAAAAAGTACTCAAGAAAGGCTACTCACGTATTCCCGTCTATCATGAAAATCCCGACAACATCATCGGAATCCTTCTGGCAAAAGACTTGCTCGGCCATCTGAACGACCCCGATTTCAATTGGAAAAAACTGTTGCGAAAACCCTTTTTCGTGCCCGAAAACATGAAATTGGACGATCTGCTGCGCGAATTCCAAAAAAAACGCATGCACCTGGCTATCGTAGTGGACGAATACGGCGGAACCTCGGGATTAATAACACTCGAAGATGTCATGGAAGAAGTGCTCGGTGAAGAAATCCGCGACGAATATGATAAAGAAAAACTCCCCTACAAAAAAATCAACGCCAATACCTATTTATTCGACGGAAAAACACCCTTGAAAGATTTCTATAAATACATGCAGTTACCCCCCGAGCAAACAGAAGCCATGGAACAAAAAAAAGGCCCCTCCGAAAGCCTTGCCGGATTCTTTTTGGAACTCAACGGACATTTTCCAAAAATCAACGACAAAATACGCTTCCACAACCTCGAATTCACTATCAAAGACATCGACCGCAACCGGATAAACAAAATTCAAGTCGTAAAAAAATGAAAAAATTATTCGGAATAATCACCTTATTGATCGCCTTAACCGCTTGCCACCGGGAAGAATATTTCCCCAAACCCAAAGCCTTCCTGCGACTGGAATATCCGCCACATCGCTACGAAAAATTCTACCCTCCTCTGCCCTTCTCTTTTGAAAAATCCTATCTCGCCCGTTGGGAAAATAAAAGCGACACCGCCTTCAACCTTTATTACCCCTCCATGAAAGCACGCATCTACATGACCTATTCACCCATACATAACAACTTGAAAAAACTTCTCATGGACGCCGATAAACTCACCTATAAACATGCCATTAAAGCCACCGGATTTCCCGCCAATGACTTCGTCAAACCTCAAAAACAAGTCTACGGACGCTTGACCCTCGTTACGGGAAACGCCGCATCACCCCTACAATTTTATCTCACCGACAGCACACACCACTTCGTCACCGGATCCCTCTATTTCAGAGCCGTCCCCAATTACGACAGCGTTAGACCACCCCTGGAATACCTCAAACAAGACATTATTCACCTCATGGAAACTTGGGAATGGAAATCCCAACAATAAACCCCGGCTTTCCCTCCATCCCCTAAAAAACAAGAAAAACATCTCAAGCAACTGATTATCAACCCTTTAAGCAAACCAACCATATCGTATCACATAACTTCCACCCGGTTTTATTTTACACAAGAACCGTAAAATTATTAAAGTATGACGCGAAAAAACTTGTATATTTACAAAAATACCTATTTTTGCGCCGTAGAAAACACTAAAACCTAAGATTATGTCTGACGTTGCATCCAGAGTAAAAGCCATCATCGTTGAAAAACTCGGCGTTGATGAAAATGAAATTACGCCCGAAGCCAATTTCACAACCGACTTGGGCGCCGATTCCTTGGACACCGTTGAATTGATCATGGAATTTGAAAAAGAATTCGACATTCAAATTCCGGACGATCAGGCCGAACAAATCCAAACGGTGGGAGAGGCTATCAAGTATATCGAAGAAAACTTGAAAAAAGACTAATGACCACATGGACCTAAAACGAGTTGTGATTACGGGGCTGGGAGCATTGACGCCGATAGGAAACCATTTGGACGCTTTTCGCCAAAATTTATTCGCCGGAAAAAGCGGTGCCGGTCCTATCACGCATTTCGATGCTTCCGCCTTTAAGACTCGTTTTGCCTGCGAAGTAAAAGACTTTGACCCCAAGCAATTTTTGGATCGCGGAACAATCAGAAAAACCGACCCCTTCACCCAATATGCCCTGGTGGCTGCCGACGAAGCTATTGCCGATGCAGGCTTAAATGAATCTTCACTCGACAAAAACCGCATCGGTGTGATAATCGGCTCAGGCATTGGCGGATTGAACATATTCCAGCAAGAAGTGGAAGGCTATATAGCGGGCAATAAACAACCCCGTTTCAATCCCTTCCTGATTCCGAAAATGATTCCCGATATGGCGGCCGGGCTGGTATCGATTAAATACGGTTTTACGGGACCCAATTACGCCACCGTTTCGGCCTGTGCCACTTCGTCTCATGCATTAATTGACGCTTTTCACCTTATTCAATTGGGAAAAGCCGACGTAATCGTTTCAGGCGGTGCCGAATCGGCAATAACGGAAGTGGGCGTAGGAGGATTCAGTTCCATGCGTGCCATTTCCACTCGAAACGACGATCCGGCCACGGCTTCACGCCCCTTCGATAAGGATCGCGACGGATTTGTCATGGGCGAAGGCGCCGGAATTCTGATATTGGAAGAACTGGAACACGCCAAAAAACGCGGCGCTACAATTTATGCCGAAATAGTAGGTGCCGGACTCAATGCCGATGCTTACCACATGACCGCACCGCACCCCGAAGGCGAAGGAGCCGCAGCCGTTATGACATTGGCACTCAAAGACGCCGGCGTTAATCCCGAAGACATAGACTACATCAACGTCCACGGAACCGCCACACCGCTTGGTGATATCGCCGAAGTCAAAGCCATTCAAAAAGTCTTCGGCGAACATGCCTATCACCTGAACATTAGCTCCACCAAATCCATGACCGGACATTTACTCGGTGCCGCCGGAGCCGTGGAAACCATTGCCAGTGTTTTGGCCATCCGCGAATCTCTGATTCCGCCCACCATCAATCACTTCACGGACGATCCCGAAATCGATTCCAAACTCAACTTTACGTTCAATAAAGCACAAGAACGACGGGTCAAATATGCCCTTAATAACACATTCGGCTTTGGCGGACACAACACTTCCATACTCCTGAAAAAATTCGACTAACCACGAAGCTGAATAAATTGCTTTCGAAATTATTCCGAAGTCCGGAAAAACTAATCCCTCCGGAAGACTTTGGTTTAGCCGAAAATATCAAAAAAATAACCGGCTATCACCCCAAAAAAACAGCGCTTTTTCGCGAAGCCATTACCCATTCGTCCGAAAACAAAAAAAACCGCTACGGAAAATTCTTTAACTACGAACGTCTTGAATTCCTCGGCGACGCCGTGATCGGACTGGTTGTGGCGGAATATCTATATAAACATATCCCCCGCGCCACCGAAGGAAAACTCACCGAAATGAGAGCCAAAATCGTTTCGCGAAAAAACCTCAACCGCCTAGGCGAAAAAATGAAACTTTACCGCCTCATTAACCGAAAGAAAAAACAAAAACTCGGGAAAAATATTCTCGGAAACCTAGTGGAAGCCATCGCCGGCGCCATCTACCTCGACGGCGGATACCCCGAAGCTAAAAAATTCGTAGAAAAAAAAATCCTTGACGGCATTGACCTCACCCGGATGGAAAATATCGTCCAGAGTTATAAAAACAAAATGGTTATCTGGGGACAAAAACATAAAATACCGGTCAAATTCGTCACCAAAGAAGAAAAAAACGAAGCGAGTCAAGTAATTTATTTCACCGAATTATTCATCGAAAATCAACGCATCTCCACCGGAAAATCACCCACCAAAAAACAAGCCGAAGAAACCGCCGCAAAAAACGCTTATAAACAACTAAAACAAGAAGGACGAATTCATTAAAAAAACCTTTCAAAATCCCTTTTCGAGAAAACCGCTATCTATTCACAAAATTTTCATTCCCTTCAACAGGCTCAATTGTTTCAAAAAATTTTCCTTTTCACCCGGTTTAATTCCGACGGCCATTTCCATTTCCGTATCGCCACCACGTTGAATAATAGGAATTTGATATTTCTTCAAAACACGCATGACATCATTCATCACGGCATAGGGAAAACGAATGCGAATTGCTTCTCTGATCTCTTTTTCTTCGATTTTCGCATTGTCCAAAACCTCTTTCGCAGCGGTCCGATAAGCGCGAATCAATCCGCCCACACCCAACTTCACCCCGCCAAAATAACGCACCACAATAACCAACGTATCGGTTAGGCCGGCTTTTTTGATTTGGTTCAGGATGGGAATACCCGCCGAATGTGCCGGCTCACCGTCATCATTAGCCCGTTCAACGAGTTGCACCTTGCCAAGACGATAGGCATAACACCAATGCCTTGCATCATGATATTTCCTCTTGATAGCGGCTAGATGACGCTTCACCTCCACTTCACTCTCCACAGGAAACACATATCCGAGAAATTTGCTTCCTCGGTCTTTAAATATTGAAGGTCCCGACGGTTCCAATACGGTTTTATAAGTATCGCCCATGGTGTATAAAAGTATTGGACGGATGAATAAACCAATCGAGTTTGTCGCCCGCTATCATTTCGGTTTTTAACCAACTAAAACTTGTCAAAACCGGCGATTTCAAACCGCTACCAAACTTGCGCGGCGAAGTAAAAACCCTTGCTTCATCCCATAAACCGGTTTCAATAAAAGCCTGCAAAACTTGCGCTCCGCCTTCCACCAAAACCGATTGGATTTCGTGCCGGTAAAGGATTTCCAAAATAACGCTCAAGTCTCGATCGGCATAACGAAACGCTCCGGGATTTTCCCGTTTTGAACCGAAAACAAAAACCGGACGTCCCGGCTTCAATAAACGAAAATCACCCTCCTGCGGTTCGCCCAAAATCACCGGAAGGGGGGGCCGACCGTTCCAAAAACGACTGTCAAGCAAAGGATTATCACGTTTCAAGGTTTCCTTCCCTATCAAAATCGCTTGCATTTGCGAACGCCATTGATGCACACGCTGACGCGCATATCGATTGGTAATCCAATATGCCGTGCCGCCGGGCGGAGCCATATAACCATCCGCTGTTTGCGCCCACTTAAGCACTACATATGGTCTTTTCCGCTCATGATAATGAAAAAAGAAACGGTTCAATTCCCTGCCGTCTTTTTCCAATATGCCGGTTGTCACCCTAACACCCGCCCGCCGTAGCATTTCCAAACCCGTTCCCGCCACCAAAGGATTGGAATCGACATTGGCAACAACAACTTCGGGAATTCGCTTGTCAATAATTAACCGGCTGCATGCCGGTGTCCGCCCTTGATGAGAACAAGGTTCCAAATTCACATACAACGTAGCCTTGCCAAGCAAGGAAGCATCCTTAACACGTTCAATAGCTTCCGGTTCCGCATGCGGAAGCCCCGCTTTTCGATGCCAACCCTCTCCTATGATTTTACCCTCGTAAACCAAAACCGCACCCACCATAGGATTAGGCGCCGTCGAACCTCGACCGTTCAATGCCAATTGAAAACACCGCCGCATGTATCTTCCATGACCGCTCATTTCGCCCTTGACTTGAATTTTCGATAAAAAATCAACTTTTTCTCTGCCTTATTCCCCGCTTGATCCCATACTCTAATAAGCAAGTTATGCTTAACTCCCTTAAAAACCAAATCGTCAAAATCGTAAAATACTTTTCCCGTTTTATAATCATATTCGGTCAAAATCCACCGCCCGTCAATAAAAGCTTCCACCTTGGCAATGCCCGTTTGCTTGTCGGACACTTTAAAACGCAAATAACGGTAATGACTAATCCACTTCCCGTTTCGAATATTCAAATCATAGATCTTGGGCGGAATGCTGTCGTATGCAATCTGGAATCGCCCCGGTGTGCCGCTGTGCAATATCAAACTGTCTCTACGTTTTTTGGCCGTGACAAAATAAAGCCTGCCGTTTCGCGGATTGATACGCCCCAAATACACATAAGGTTTCAAATGTCCCGGAACTTCCTGAAGGCTGAATTTAGCCGTAAACGATTTACGCAATGGTATATCCTCCGGCCCGATAAAAAAACCTCCCGGAAATTCTTCAAAGGCCAAATACCGGTTGTCATAAAAAGTTTCGGCCGGAAAATCCATATCCGTTTTTTCTCCGTGTATGCGATAAGGCCGGTTTTTCATAATATAATAAGCCGATTGAAATTTTTCGGCTTTTTCTAATATCGGCATTTTTTTTCCTATGATGGAAAGTTCTACAACACTCATATTACCCTCATAATCCGACATTCGAATTAGAATTTTATAAGATTTTCCGTTTTCAACCCTAATCTTTCCTTTGTCGATTAACTTTGTAAATACCGGTAATTTGGCTTCGGGATGGCGCCACAATTTTTGAATATATTTTCTATGATGAAAATAATAGGGATAATCTATCAATAAATTGATATTCCGTGTTGTAGCGTAATTGATTTCGTCCATTTTGGTTTCATAAACGATCAACCCGTTTACGGATAAATCGACAGCGTACAGTCCGTTTTTATTCCATGTCCGGGATTGACGGTCATAGGCGGAAACACCCAATCCGATCATTCCATACGCTTCAAGCGCTTCCGCGACATACTTCCCCGGCGATATTTCCTTAAAATTCAATTGAATACGCTTACTCGATTGATTCACATGCGAAGTATCGTTCAAGGCATAAGCAAATAATCCCGTAACCACCGGTTTAACGGTATCGGCCACGTGATAACCTACCGAAAGCGGATTAACCGGATGTGCTTCGTCTCTGCGGATTTCAAAATGCAAATGCGGTCCCATGGAACCGCCCGTATTGCCGCTATAAGCCACAACATCTCCTTGTTTCACGGGAAAAAGCCCGGGTGAAAAAAACAAGTCCAAATAAAAAGACCGCTTCTTATATTGTTGATGTTTGACGTATTGCTCCAAATCCCCCGCAAACCGGCTCAAATGCCCGTAAACACTGATATTTCCGTCCTTATGCTTGATGTATAAAGCTTTTCCGTATCCGCCACGCTGAATTTTTACACGAAAAACATACCCGTCCGCCACGGCATAAATTCGGTAGCCTGTTTGTCCGTTGGTCTTAATATCAATTCCCGCATGAAAATGTCCCGGTCTCAACTCACCGAATGTGGCCGAAAGCAAAGGCGGCAATTTCAAAGGAAAAATATAAGCTTTTCCCCCTTGAGCCGAAACTTGCTTTATTGAAAAAACAATAATTAACAAAAAAATCAAAAAACCAAATTTCCTCATGCCTAATCATTCAATCTCTAAGGACAAATTACAAATCGTTTTTCATGTGTTTCTCTTGCCCCGCCCACATCAGATAAGCTTTGATAAACGGATCCAAATCGCCGTTCAAAACACCTTCTGTATCGGAAGTTTCGTAACCCGACCGCAGGTCCTTTACCAATTTATACGGATGTAAAACATAATTGCGGATTTGCGATCCCCATTCGATTTTTTTCTTGCCGGCTTCAATTTTATCGCGTTCGGCCTGTCGTTTTTGCATTTCCATTTCATACAGGCGCGATTTGAGCATTTGCAAGGCTTTTTCGCGGTTTTGTTGTTGCGAACGCGTCTCTTGACATTCCACCACAATATCCGTGGGTATATGCTTAACCCGAACGGCCGTTTCCACCTTGTTCACATGCTGCCCTCCCGCCCCGCTCGACCGAAAAGTCCACCATTCCAAATCGGAAGGGTTAATAGTGATTTCAATATCATCTTGCACCAAAGGATAAACATACACGGATACAAAAGAGGTATGTCTACGTGCATTACTGTCAAAAGGGGAAATACGCACCAAGCGATGCACACCGTTTTCTCCTTTCAAAAACCCGAATGCATAATCACCGTCCAACTCAATCGTAACACTTTTGATGCCGGCCACTTCACCCGGAACCCTGTGCAATTCTTTCACCTTAAAACCTTTTTTATCGGCCCACATCAAATACATTCGATAAAGCATTTCAGCCCAATCATTACTTTCCGTGCCTCCCGCACCGGCCGTAATTTGCAAAACGGCACTCATGGGATCGGCCTCGTCCGAAAGCATATTGCGAAACTCCAAATCCTCCAAAAGTTTCTTGGTTTTTTCATATTGCTCCCGCACTTCTTCCTCCGTAGCTTCGCCTTCCTTATAAAAATCATAAATAACCCGCAAATCTTCCCCCGCCATTTTCAATTCCTGATAATCGTCCACCCATTTTTTATTACGGTTTAATTCCGATAATATTTTTTTGGCCTCATCCGGTTGATTCCAAAAATCCGGTGAAGCGGCCTTCTCTTCCAAATTCCGGATATCGATATACTTCCGCTCGATCTGTAAGTAGCGATAAAGATCACCGATACGTCGTTCTATATCTTTCAATTGCTGTTGTGTAATCATACAAACCGGTTTGCTAACCCGACAAAATTAATCAAAGCGGTGAAAACAAAAAAACCGCTCCCGAAAAAGGGAACGGTCGAGCGGTACCTGGGGTGGGAATCGAACCCACACTCCCGCAATGGGAACTGGATTTTGAATCCAGCGCGTCTACCAATTCCGCCACCCAGGCTTCTTGCGTTCGCAAATTTAGAAAAAATATTTTTCCAACCCAAAAAAAAAAGAACGGTTCCTCCGCCTCCGCAATACCTACCATATCAAGTCGGGATGACAGGATTTGAACCTGCGACCTCTTCGTCCCGAACGAAGCGCGCTACCGGACTGCGCTACATCCCGAAAAACCTCTTACGCTATGAAAAAAGAGTCGGGATGACAGGATTTGAACCTGCGACCCCCACGTCCCTAACGTGGTGCGCTAACCGGACTGCGCTACATCCCGAACTCAAAAGAGCGGTGCAAATTTACAACAAAAATTTATATTCCAAAAACCGGTTTTTCCGATTCAAAACCACTCTTCCGGCCGATTTAAACATTTCTTTCGTAATGATGCCTGAAACACCCGTTGAATCCGGAAAAAGGTAGTGCTTTCTCGATCCCGGATAAGTTTTTTATCTTTGCACAAATGCACGAAAGCTTTTTTTGAAATTTATTCCATGGCAAAAAAAATAACCGGCTACACCGAAGAACATATCAAATCCTTGGATTGGCGCGAACATATTCGCATGCGCCCGGGAATGTATATAGGAAAGTTGGGCGACGGAAGCGCTCCCGACGACGGCATTTATATTCTCACCAAGGAAGTGATAGACAATTCGGTGGACGAATTTGTCATGGGAGCAGGCAAAAAAATCGAAATTCGACTCGAAGAAGGAAAAATAAGCGTGCGGGATTACGGGCGCGGAATTCCCTTGGGAAAATTGGTGGATGCGGTTTCCAAAATGAATACGGGCGGAAAATACGACACCCGCGCTTTCAAAAAAACCGTCGGACTGAACGGGGTGGGAACCAAAGCGGTGAATGCTTTGTCAAAATATTTCAAAGTGCAAGCATGGCGCGACGGAAAAACCAAATATGCCGTTTTCAATCGTGGAAAATTAATCGAAGAATCGGAACTTTCGGATTCGGATGAAAAAAACGGAACCCTTGTGGAATTTATTCCCGACCCCGAAATCTTTCCCCACTATCGCTTCCGCACGGAACATTTGGAAAAATTATTTAAAAATTATGTCTACCTCAATCCGGGATTAAGTATCCAATTTAACGGCACAAGATACCATTCCGACAACGGACTCAAGGATTTGCTGGCCGAAAAAATTCCCGAAAAAGACCGTCTGTATCCGATTATTCACCTCAAAGGTGAAGATATTGAAATCGCCCTAACCCACAGCCGGACGCAATACAGCGAAGTTTATTATTCCTTCGTCAACGGACAATACACTTCGCAAGGCGGGACACATCAATCGGCGTTTCGCGAAGCAATCGTAAAAACAGTACGCGATTTTTACGGAAAAAATTACGACGCTTCCGATATTCGCAAATCCATCGTAGGAGCTATCAGCATCAAAGTAATCGAACCGGTGTTCGAATCGCAAACAAAAACCAAATTAGGATCCACGGAAATGGGCGACGGCATGCCGACGGTGCGCACCTATGTGAATGAATTCGTCAAACGCGAATTGGATAATTACCTCCATAAAAATCCCGAAACGGCCGAAGCACTTCAACGCAAAATCATCGAAGCGGAAAAAGAACGTAAAGAACTGGCAGGTATTCGTAAAGTGGCACGCGAACGGGCCAAAAAAGTTAAATTACACAACAAAAAATTACGTGACTGCCGCATACATTTGAACGACATGAAAAAAGACCGCAGACTCGAATCGTCTTTATTTATCACCGAAGGCGACTCCGCAAGCGGGTCCATCACCAAAGCACGCGACGTGGAAACACAAGCGGTATTCAGCCTGCGCGGTAAACCCTTAAACTCATTCGGAATGACCAAAAAAATCGTCTATGAAAACGAAGAGTTTAACTTATTACAAGCCGCATTGAATATCGAAGAAGGTCTGGAAAACTTACGCTATAACCAAATTATCATCGCCACCGACGCCGATGTGGACGGAATGCATATTCGCTTGTTGCTCCTGACTTTTTTCTTACAATTTTTCCCGGAATTGGTGCGTAACGGACATTTGTATATCTTGGAAACTCCTTTATTTCGTGTACGAAATAAGCAAAAAACGATTTATTGCTACAGCGAAGAAGAAAAACAAAAAGCCATTACGGAATTGAGTAAAGGCAACCAAAAACCCGAAATCACACGTTTTAAAGGATTAGGCGAAATCTCTCCCGAAGAATTCAAACATTTCATCGGCAAAGATATTCGCTTGGAACCTGTAATCTTGGATAACGAAAAGAGCATCGAAGAAATATTAACATTCTATATGGGCAAAAACACTCCCGACCGTCAACGTTTTATCATCGATAATTTGAAGGTGGAACTTGACGTGGTGGAAGATTAAAAAATCTTATGGAAGAAATTCGATCTCCACAAGATAAAATAACGCGTGTCAGCGAAAAATTCAGGGATTGGTTCCTGGATTATGCGTCGTATGTCATCTTGGAACGTGCCGTTCCGGCTTTGGAAGACGGACTAAAGCCGGTTCAACGCCGCATCCTGCACGCCATGAAAGAAATGGATGACGGACGCTACAATAAAGTAGCCAATATCATCGGACAAACCATGCAATATCACCCTCACGGCGACGCTTCCATTTATGACGCCATAGTGGCGCTGGGGCAAAAAGATTTGCTGATTGACACGCAAGGAAACTGGGGAAATATTTTAACCGGCGACGGATCGGCGGCGGCAAGATATATCGAAGCACGGCTTTCCAAATTCGCTTTGGAAGTCATGTTCAGTCCCAAAATTACACGTTGGGCATTGTCGTATGACGGCCGGAAAAAAGAACCTGTTTTTCTACCCGCCAAATTCCCCATTCTTTTGGCACAAGGCGCCGAAGGAATTGCCGTAGGACTCTCCACCACCATTTTACCGCATAATTTCAACGAATTAATCGATGCATCCATCAAAATCCTGCAAGGAAAAAAAGCGGAAATTTTCCCCGATTTCCCTACGGGCGGAATGGTGGACGTCAGCAAATATAACGACGGAAAAAAGAGCGGAAAAATCATTATCAGAGCCAAAATCGAAATAGAAGACAATAAAACCTTGGTAATTCGCGAAATTCCCTTTAAAACCACTACGGGAAGCTTAATCGACAGCATCGTGAAAGCCAACGAAAACGGCAAAATCAAAATCAAAAAGATTTTGGATAACACCGCCGAAAACGTGGAAATCCGCATCCTGCTTCCACCGGGCGTTTCACCGGACAAAACCATCGATGCCTTATATGCCTTCACCAAATGCGAAATCTCCGTTTCGCCGCAGGCGGTTGTGGTTTATGACAACAAACCGCATTTTATGGGCGTAAGCGAAATTTTGGAACATTCGACCAAGCGAACGGTGGAATTATTGCGACAAGAATTACAAATCCAACTGAACGAACTCAACGAAAAATGGCATGCCGCCAATCTGGAACGGATTTTCATCGAAAAACGTATTTATCTGGATATTCAAGAACAGGAAACATGGGAAGGCGTGCTTGAAGCCATCGACCAAGGTCTAAAACCCTACGTCAAGCACTTGAAACGACCCGTAACACATGACGACTTGATTCGTTTGACCGAAATCAAAATAAAACGAATTTCCAAATACGATTTAAATAAAGCCAAAAAAAATATTGAAGACATCGAAGCGTGGATTGAAGAAACCGAATTCCACCTGGCCAATATCATCGATTATACCATCAACTTCTTCAAAAATATCAAAAAAAAATACGGCAAAGGACGGGAACGAAAAACCGAAATTCGCAATTTTGAAAACATAGAAGCGACCAAAGTGGTGGTGCGCAACGTGAAACTCTATGTCAATCGTGAAGAAGGTTTTGTGGGAACTTCCTTGCGAAAAGACGAATATGTGGCCGACGTTTCCGATATCGACGATATAATTATTTTCCGACGCGACGGTAAGTTTTTGGTTACCAAAGTGGCACCCAAAACCTTCGTGGGTAAAGATATTATCCATGTGGGCGTTTTCAAAAAAAAAGACGAGCGCACCGTTTACAACATGATTTATCGCGACGGAAAAAAGGGGCCCTATTACATGAAACGTTTTCATGTGAAAGGCATAACACGCGACAAAAAATACGATTTGACACAAGGCAAAGAAGGAAGCAAAGTATTGTGGTTCACCGCCAATCCCAACGGAGAAGCCGAAACCGTCACGGTATATTTGCGTCCTACCGGTAAATCCCGAAAAACCAAATTCGATATCGATTTTAGCGAATTATTAATCAAAAGCCGTTCAGCGCGCGGTAATTTAGTTACCAAATTGCCGGTGAAAAGCATCAAACTCAAAGAAAAAGGCGTATCCACCCTGCAAGCACGAAAACTTTGGTTCGATCCTATCGTCAAGCGGTTAAATACGGAAGAAAGAGGTGATTATATGGGCGAATTCCGGGGCGACGACCGAATGTTTTACGTCACTTCGGAAGGATTAATCGAAGTGTTCATTCCCGTATTGGAAAAACATTTCCCCGACAAAATGGAATGGGCGGCGAAACTGGAACCCAAACGACCCCTGACAGTGGTGTATTACGACCCCGTGGAAAAACGTCATTACATGAAGCGCCTACTGCCGGAAGAAATTCGCAAAAAAGAAGCCATTATTCCCGAAAATACTCGACTAACCGCAGTTTCTTATGATTGGCGCCCCGTGCTGAAAATCACCTTCCGCAAAAAAGACAAAAAAGACCTCACGGTGAATGCCGAAGATTTTATCGCCGTCAAAGGTTATAAAGCCAAAGGAAAAACACTTACCAAAGATAGCGTTCTGCGAATGAAATTTATCGAACCTTTGCCTTATGAACCTCCGGCAGTGGAAGTAGAACCGGTCGAAAATCAAGAAAATTCAAATCAAGAAACGGAAAAACCAAGCACCGGTAATAGTCAAGAAAATAACATTCCCGAAATCAACATAAAAAAAACCGGCGACAACTCCGGCAACAACAACCAAGACGGCCCCACGGAATTAACCCTTTTCTGACCGGACATTCGAATTAAACCTTTATCTTTGCCTCGCACGAAAAAATCATTATGGACAGAGAAGTGTTGCTGGAAATTGCGCGTGAATACGGCACACCCGTCTATGTTTACGATTTGGAAAAAATCCGTAAGCAATATGCAAAATTAAAAAAAGCCTTTGAGGAACTTCCTTTTTCCATTCACTACGCCGTCAAGGCCAACGCCAATCCTGCCGTCATCCAAACGCTTCATCAACAAGGAAGCGGTTTCGATACCGTTTCCACCGAAGAAATCAACCGTTTGATATCCTTGGGAATCAATCCGGAAGAAATCGTCTATACCCCAAGTTGCCCCTCCGAACAAGAATTGGAAAAAGCCTTCAATTCAGGCGTTCGTGTGCATATTTCCGCTTTGGAATATTTGCCTCTCGTAGCGAAAAAATTCCCCGAAAAACCCATAGGACTACGCCTCAATCCCGACGTGCAAATAAGCGGGAATATGAAAATCGCCACGGCTCATGCCATGTCCAAATTCGGTATTCCGTGGGCACGCCATAAGGAATTATTGAAAACAATCAAGAAAAACAAAATCCGTGTGGAAACCCTGCATATCCATTTGGGTTCCGACGTCCATAGCCTGAACGACCTCAAGCGCGGCGTGGATTTCATCATGCAAGCAGCGGAATTTTTCCCAGGTTTAAAATATTTGGATTTAGGAAGCGGATTAAAAGTCAAATACCATAGCCACGACACCGAAATCGACCTAAAAGCTTATGCCGGTTACATCCGGGAAAAAACCGGCACGTTAAATCAACCCGTAAAAATTATTTTGGAACCCGGAAAATTCCTGACAGCCGAAGCGGGTGTTTTCCTGATGCGTGTTAATATAGTTAAACATGGCGCCTTAAAAACTTTTGCCGGCGTAAATACAGGATTCAACCACATGATTCGTCCCATGTATTACGAAGCCTATCACCGCATCGAAAATATTTCCAATCCCGCAGGCAAACCTAAAGTTTACGACATAGTGGGCAATCTTTGCGAAGAAGACACTTTTGCACGCAGCCGGAAAATAAACGAAATTCGCGCCGGCGACATTTTGGCTTTATACAACGCGGGTGCATACGGATACGTCATGGCTTCGCATTACAATTTACGACCGCTTCCCAAAGAAATTGCCCTAGACGGCAACAAAATTTTTGAAATTTAAACCGGAAACATATTTTCCGTTATACTTCAAAAAAAAACGCTCCGGTTAAAACGAAGCGTTCCTACAAACGGTTTCAAACATACGCATCAACAGCGAACGGGCTGTTTCCCACGCTATGGCCGGTTTTGGCGTTTCTCCGCCATCCTTTTACGTTTTTGTGCCAATAAACGTCGTTTAAAAGCCAATTCGGCACGTAGCAATTGCAATAACTTACGAGGCGGTAAAATCTCACGCATCCGTTGATAATACTCGGCTCGCAGTTTATATAATTGCGCATCGATTTCCATGATGGCATCCAATTTTCCGGAAACTTCCGAATCAGACAACCCGGGCAATTGATCACCCCGCAACGAAGCCAAAATTTTACGCCGGCGGTCGAATAACTTCCAACGTTCCATCTCATAACGCCTAATCACCGGCTGAGCCGCTTTAAATTCCGCATCATTCATCGCCGTTCGCTGACGCAAGAAAGCTATTTTCTTTTCCACCAACTTTTCCCGAGAACGGTTCATGCCGGTTTCTTGAGCCGTCATTCGAAAAAACACCAAAATCAAAACTCCGGTTAAAAACAACTTATATTTCATGGCAGTAGCTTTAGTCATCAAATTAGATAACACAAAACGAATTTCGTTTAATGCAATCTTTATAAACCGGTATTATTTAATTGTAAAAAACGGGAATTTTATTTTCCACCCATGGATAAGTCCGGGCAAATTAAACCGATCGAATACCCGCCAAAAATCACAAAAAACTCAACATAACCCCGAAACGAATATCACGCAAAGGCACATGTTCACCGTTGATTTTCACTTGCGGACTAAATAAATCGTTCAAGCCGTAATAAATATAACCGTTAATATCGGCATAGCCGGCATATAAATGAATACCGTACTGAAATCTCGAAGGAATATCGTTTAAATTTCTGTATCGCAAAGCCGCATTTTCATTTTCAAATTCAGAATAAGCCGAAAGCACATAACCTAAAGTCATTCCGAAATATAATCGCCAAAACTTAAATTTTTCTGCCGTACTACCACGCAAACGAATTTCCACCGGAAAAATTAATTTCTTCACGGCAAAACTATTGCTGGAAAACGAACCCGGTTCCAATATCATATATTGCATCTCGCCGGTTTGCTCGTCTTTCCAAATCCTCAAATTCTGAAAATAAACGTTTTTCTCATAACCTATCCCCAAGCCGAAACCTAGATTCCTATTTAAATTCACCGGAATATCCCGGATAAAACCGAAAGAAACCGAATGCGAAAAACCTTGTTGTTCTATGCCCGAATATAAATTTTGTAAAGCAATATAAGAAACATTAAAAAACAACTGATCTTCCAGATAACGGGCTTGCCGGCTTCCGAAATTACTTAACGTATCTTGGGCAAATAATTGCATCGTGCCGAATAATAAAGCCAAAACCAAGACGTTTTTTTTCATGAATGAATTTTTTAGTAAATTTATGAATTAAAATTATAGCAAAAAACATGTCGTCCTATCAACGTATTTTAATTAAAATGAGCGGTGAAGCCTTGAGCGGAAAACAAGGCCACGGAATCGACCCCGTAACGGTAAGACAATTCGTTTCGGAAATTAAGCAAGTGGCATCGGCAGGAAAAGAAATTGCTTTGGTAATTGGCGGCGGAAACTTCTATCGAGGCATACAAGGAACACAAAACGGTATTCGTCGCGTAGACGGCGATTACATCGGCATGTTGGCCACTATAATGAACGCATTGGCATTGAAAAATTTCTTTTCCGAAGCAGGAATGGAAACCTTAATTATGAGTGCACTCAAAACCGAAAAAATCACCGAACCACTCTATCCGCCCAAAGCCGAAAAAGCCTTACGGGAAGGAAAAATCGTTATTTTTGCCGGCGGAACGGGAAATCCCTTCTTCACCACCGATACGGCCGGCGTTTTACGCGCCATTGAAATCAACGCCGACCTAATGCTCAAAGCAACACGCGTCGGCGGAGTTTATTCCGACGACCCCGAAAAAAATCCGAATGCCGTGAAATATAACGAACTAACCTTCGACGAAGCCCTGCAAAAAGGATTGAAAATTATGGATGCCACGGCTTTTGCACTGGCAAAAACCAACGGATTGAAAATCATTGTTTTTAATTTTAACCTTAAAAATAACCTTTCCAAAATCCTCATCGATAACCAAATCACGGGAACAATCATAAAACCATAAAAATTGCGACTATGAACGAAGAACTGGAACTCATATTTGAAGACACAAGCGAACACATGCAAAAAACGCTTGACTTTTTTGTGCATGAATTGGCCAATATCCGGGCCGGAAAAGCTTCACCCGCCATGCTCGAAAGCGTGGAAGTGGACTATTACGGCGCCAAAACACCTCTGAAACAAGTTGCCAACGTTAATGTACGCGACAGTCAAACCCTCACCGTGCAAGTATGGGACAAATCCATGCTTAACCCGGTAGAAAAAGCCATCCGCGAAGCCAATCTCGGTTTTAATCCGGTCAATAACGGCGACTTGATTATCATCAATGTGCCTCCACTCACCGAAGAACGCCGAAAGCAATTAGCCAAAAAAGCACGCGAAGAAGCCGAAACGGCTCGTATAAGCATTCGCAACATCCGTAAAGATGCCAAAAAACACATCGAAAAACTCGAAAAAGACAAAGAAATTTCCGAAGACATGACCAAAGAAGCTTTGGATAAATTGCAAAAACTTACCGACGAGTTTATCGATAAAATCGACAAAAAATTAGCTAAAAAAGAAAAAGACATTCTAACCGTTTAAAAAAAAATTATGGCAAAAAAAACCAACCCCGATAAACAACGCGAAGAAAAACTGAAAGCTCTTCGGTTAACTCTCGAAAAACTTGAAAAAACATACGGCAAAGGCACGGTGATGAAATTAGGGGACGAACCCGTAGGAAACATGGATGTAATCCCCAGCGGATCGATTGGTTTGGATATGGCTCTGGGTGTAGGAGGATACCCGCGCGGACGTATTATTGAAATCTTCGGACCGGAATCTTCCGGTAAAACCACCTTAGCCCTGCACGCTATTGCCGAAGCACAAAAAGACGGTGGTATAGCCGCTTTTGTGGATGCCGAACACGCTTTCGACCGATATTATGCGCAAAACTTGGGCGTGGATTTGGAAAACCTTATCGTTTCGCAACCGGATTACGGAGAACAAGCATTGGAAATAGTCGATAATCTAATCCGTTCCGGCGCTGTTGATATCGTAGTAGTGGATTCGGTGGCCGCACTCACACCCAAAAGCGAAATAGAAGGCGAAATGGGCGATTCCAAAATGGGGCTCCAAGCAAGACTCATGTCACAAGCGTTGCGCAAACTGACGGCGAATATATCACGCACCAAATCCACGGTTATTTTTATTAACCAATTACGAGAAAAAATCGGTGTCATGTTCGGCAACCCCGAAACCACTACCGGCGGAAACGCCCTAAAATTCTATGCCAGCCAACGCTTGGATGTCCGGCGTACCGGTGCCATCAAAGATAATAAAGGAGAAATTCTCGGTAACCGCACACGCGTAAAAGTAGTGAAAAATAAAGTGGCACCGCCATTTAAAATGGCGGAATTCGACATCATGTACGGACAAGGAATTTCCCGCACCGGTGAAATCTTGGATTGGGGGGTGGAATTGAGCATTATCAAAAAAAGCGGTTCATGGTATAGCTACGAAGGAAGTAAATTGGCCCAAGGACGAGACGGCGCCAAAAAAGTATTGGAAGACAATCCCGAATTAATGGAAAAAATCGAAGCGGAAATCTATCAAAAATTAAAAGGAGAAGGCGAAGAAAAATAAATTTGAAATCTAATCTTATAAAAAAAGAGGTCGTCCCGAAAAAGACGACCTCTATTCTTATCCTTTAAAGACGGGCGGCGACGTACTTTCCCGGGTGTTACCCCAGTATCATCCGCGCTGACGGGCTTAACGACTCTGTTCGGAATGGGAAGAGGTGAACCCCGTCGCTATTGCCACCCTTTATTTCTTACATACCGGGATAGACGATTTTATTGATTCATCCGAGAAAACTTTCGGGTAATTAGTACTGCTCGGCTCAATGCGTCACCGCACTTACACCTGCAGCCTATCTACGTCCTCGTCTCGAACGACCCTCAACGGAAACCTCATCTTGTGGCGGGTTTCGCGCTTAGATGCTTTCAGCGCTTATCCCTTACCAACGTAGCTACCCGGCGGTGCACCTGGCAGCACAACCGGTAAACCAGAGGTTGGCCCAACTCGGTCCTCTCGTACTAGAGTCAGACCCACGCAAGTTTCCTACGCCCACTGCAGATAGAGACCGAACTGTCTCACGACGTTCTGAACCCAGCTCGCGTGCCACTTTAATGGGCGAACAGCCCAACCCTTGGGACCTTCTCCAGCCCCAGGATGTGACGAGCCGACATCGAGGTGCCAAACCCCCCCGTCGATGTGAGCTCTTGGGGGAGATCAGCCTGTTATCCCCGGAGTACCTTTTATCCTTTGAGCGATGGCCTAACCACGTAGAACCACCGGATCACTATGACCGACTTTCGTCCCTGTTCGACTTGTAGGTCTCTCAGTCAAGCACCCTTTTGCCATTATACGCTTCGCACGGTTACCAAGCGTGCTGAGGGTACCTTTGTAAGCCTCCGTTACCCTTTTGGAGGCGACCACCCCAGTCAAACTACCCGCCATGCAATGTCCCCCAACTAACGTCGGGGTTAGACCTTAGACAAGTGAAGGGTGGTATTTCAAGGACGGCTCCACCCAAGCTGGCGCCCGGGATTCGCAGCCTCCCACCTATCCTACACATCACTTGCCCAAGATCAATGCAAAGCTGTAGTAAAGGTTCACGGGGTCTTTTCGTCCCGCAGCGGGTAATCGGCATCTTCACCGATACTGCAATTTCACCGAGTTCGTGGTTGAGACAGTGCCCAGATCGTTACACCATTCGTGCAGGTCGGAACTTACCCGACAAGGAATTTCGCTACCTTAGGACCGTTATAGTTACGGCCGCCGTTTACCGGGGCTTCGGTTCACCGCTTCCCCCCAACAACGTTGGTGGTAACGGATCCCCTTAACCTTCCGGCACCGGGCAGGTGTCAGACCCTATACTGCGGCTTGCGCCTTCGCAGAGTCCTGTGTTTTTGTTAAACAGTCGCCTGGGCCTCTTCACTGCGTCCCGACTATACGTCGGGAGCCCCTTCTCCCGAAGTTACGGGGCCATTTTGCCTAGTTCCTTAACCACGAGTCTCTCGAGCACCTTAGGATACTCTCCTCGACCACCTGTGTCGGTCTTGGTACGGGCAACTTGTGCCTATCCTTAGAGGTTTTTCTCGGAAGCCATTACCTGCTCTCCACCTCAGCCCGTAGGCCTCGGTGGTCTTTTCACGCTTCAGCACCCAGGGCGGATTTGCCTACCCCGGATTTACCTTTGCGCTTAAACCGGCTATTCCGTCAGCCGGCGGCAGTGTCACTGCTCCGTCACCCCATCGAAACACAAGTCGGTACCGGAATATTAACCGGTTGTCCATCGACTTCCCCTCTCGGGTACGCCTTAGGGCCCGACTAACCCACAGCTGTTTAACATCGCTGTGGAAACCTTGGTCTTGCGGTGAGCGGGTTTCTGACCCGCTTTATCGTTACTCATTCCTACATTTTCTTTTCTTATCGCTCCAACAAGCCTCTCAGCTCATCTTCTACGCAATAAGAATGCTCTCCTACCACTCCTAACGGAGTCCACGGCTTCGGTAATGTGCTTATACCCGTTTATTATCCATGCCAAACCGCTCGACTAGTGAGCTGTTACGCACTCTTTAAATGAATGGCTGCTTCCAAGCCAACATCCTAGCTGTCTTAGCAGTCCGACCGCGTTTGTATAACTTAGCACATATTTCGGGACCTTAGCCGGTGATCCGGGTTCTTCCCCTCTCGGACACGGACCTTAGCACCCATGCCCTCACTGCCAGTAAACATCTTACAGCATTCGGAGTTTGCCAGGGATTGGTAGGCGGTGAAGCCCCCGCACCCAAACAGTAGCTCTACCTCTGTAAGACTATTCGCTGACGCTGCACCTAAATGCATTTCGGAGAGTACGAGCTATCTCCGGGTTTGATTGGCCTTTCACCCCTATCCACAGGTCATCCGATGGCTTTTCAACGCCAACCGGTGCGGGCCTCCATCCGGTGTTACCCGAACTTCACCCTGCCCATGGATAGATCACCCGGTTTCGCGTCTAATGCATCCGACTCCCGCGCCCTCTTCAGACTCGCTTTCGCTACGGCTCCTCCCCTTACACAGGGATTAACCTCGCCGGATACATTAACTCGTAGGATCATTATGCAAAAGGCACGCCGTCACCCCAACGTTAAGTCAGGGCTCCGACCGCTTGTAAGCATACGGTTTCAGGGTCTCTTTCAATCCCCTTTTCGGGGTACTTTTCACCTTTCCCTCACGGTACTTGTCCACTATCGGTCTCTCGGGAGTATTTAGCCTTGGAAGGTGGGCCTCCCAGTTTCACACAGGATTCCTCGTGTCCCGCGCTACTCAGGAACTACACCAGCATAACGATAATTACCCATACGGGGCTTTCACCCTCTATGGCAAGGCTTTCCAACCTACTTCCGGTTCTTATCGCTAAACCTCAACGTGTAGCCCTACAACCCCGCTAAGGCCGAAACCTCAACGGTTTGGGCTTTTCCCATTTCGCTCGCCGCTACTCAGGGAATCTCTATTGATTTCTCCTCCTCCGGGTACTTAGATGTTTCAGTTCCCCGGGTTAGCCTCCTCTATCGAGGATATCCCAACTATTGTCGGGATGGGTTCCCCCATTCGGAAATCTGCGGATCTCAGCTCCTGTGCAGCTCCCCGCAGCTTATCGCAGCTTAGCACGTCCTTCTTCGCCTCCGAGAGCCTAGGCATCCACCGTATGCCCTTCTTTCGTTTCCTCAGTATCTTTCATCATTCTTATCGATTACCTCGCTATATCCTGTCATATTATACTACAGAATTAAGCTTATCTATCCAACATTAAATCTTTCTTTTCTATTACGTCTATCCCGGTATGTCAATGAGCTATTTCAACACAAACACTCAACAGTGTTTTTATAAGTATGTCAATTTTTATATCACAAGTTCCAATCCGGTTAGAGAATATTGTGTTTTCAAACCAATGCTTTTCCCGTGAAAATTCGAGATATTATAGTGTTTCAAAATATCCTCCAACTATCAAATGATCTTTTTCTTGATGTGGAGAATATCGGATTCGAACCGATGACCCCCTGCTTGCAAAGCAGGTGCTCTAGCCAACTGAGCTAATTCCCCGTGTAGTAGTCCCGCGCAGACTTGAACTGCGGACCTCTACATTATCAGTGTAGCGCTCTAACCAGCTGAGCTACGGGACTATTTATAGCATGGCGGCATGATGAAAGATAAGACATATTGAGTTCGAGGGTAACCGGGACCGTTTCTCCAAAAAAGAGGTATTCCAGCCGCACCTTCCGGTACGGCTACCTTGTTACGACTTAGCCCCAGTCGCCGGTTTCACCCTAGGCCGCTTCCTACCAGAGGATCACGGACTTCAGGTGCCCCCGACTCCCATGGCTTGACGGGCGGTGTGTACAAGGCCCGGGAACGTATTCACCGCGCCATGGCTGATGCGCGATTACTAGCGATTCCGACTTCACGGAGTCGAGTTGCAGACTCCGATCCGAACTGTGACCGACTTTCCGGGATTCGCTCCCCCTCACAGGGTCGCAGCCCTCTGTATCGGCCATTGTAGCACGTGTGTCGCCCAGGACATAAGGGCCGTGATGATTTGACGTCATCCCCTCCTTCCTCAACGGCTTACGCCGGCAGTCCCGGTAGAGTGCCCGGCATATCCGATGGCAACTACCGGCAAGGGTTGCGCTCGTTATAGGACTTAACCTGACACCTCACGGCACGAGCTGACGACAACCATGCAGCACCTTGCCCCTACGGCGCCTTTCGAACGCCTACCTATATCGGCGGGGCATTTAAGCCCTGGTAAGGTTCCTCGCGTATCATCGAATTAAACCACATGCTCCACCGCTTGTGCGGGCCCCCGTCAATTCCTTTGAGTTTCAGCCTTGCGACCGTACTCCCCAGGTGGGATACTTATCACTTTCGCTTAGCCACTGATCGGCTATCGCCAACCAACAGCTAGTATCCATCGTTTACAGCGTGGACTACCAGGGTATCTAATCCTGTTTGCTCCCCACGCTTTCGTCCATCAGCGTCAGTCAAATCGTAGCAGCCTGCCTTCGCAATCGGTGTTCTGTGTGATATCTATGCATTTCACCGCTACACCACACATTCCGGCTGCCTCCAATTTACTCTAGTCATCACAGTTTCAATGGCACCCCTCCGGTTGAGCCGGAGTATTTCACCACTGACTTGTGAAACCGCCTACGGACCCTTTAAACCCAATGAATCCGGATAACGCTTGCACCCTCCGTATTACCGCGGCTGCTGGCACGGAGTTAGCCGGTGCTTATTCCTGAGGTACCGTCAGTTCCGGATACTCGACCCGGCTTTTCTCCCCTCAGAAAAGGAGTTTACAACCCATAAGGCCGTCTTCCTCCACGCGGCATGGCTGGATCAGTCTTCCGACCATTGTCCAATATTCCTCACTGCTGCCTCCCGTAGGAGTCTGGACCGTGTCTCAGTTCCAGTGTGGGGGACCTCCCTCTCAGGACCCCTACCCATCATCGCCTTGGTGAGCCGTTACCTCACCAACTAGCTAATGGGACGCACACCCATCCCGTACCGCCGAAGCTTTAATTATAACCGGATGCCCGATTATAATACTATGGGGTATTAATCCGGATTTCTCCGGGCTATCCCCCTGTACAGGGCAGGTTGTGTACGCGTTACGCACCCGTGCGCCGGTCGCCAGCACCTCTCCCGAAGGAGTGGCCTGCTGCCCCTCGACTTGCATGTGTTAGGCCTGCCGCTAGCGTTCATCCTGAGCCAGGATCAAACTCTCCATAGTAATTATTCCTTCCTGTCCCCGGCTACCCTCGGCTGAACTCAATATATCTTATCTCTCATCTCTCTTACTCGCCACCATGTCAATGATCTCAATCCATCCGATCCTCCAAAAAAAGCGGTTGCAAAGATACAAAACTTTTACCCCAATTGTCAAGTATTTACAAGTTAATGTAATGTTAAAGTTTTTATATATCCATGCTTTCAAAAAAACTCTTCCTTCAGAGCGGTTGCAAAGGTAAAACATTTTTTTTATTCTGCCAAATTTTTACTCCTCAATCTTTAAAAGCTTTTATATTTCGCTTATACATTAAAATATATAATGTAATGCACATTAATAAAAAACCTCCGGAATTTTACCGGAGGTCTTTAAAGGTATTCTCCGGTTTTTTTATTTTACACTCACTTTCTTGATTTTCTTTTGTTGTTCCTCCAACTTGGGAATATAAATTTTTAAAACGCCGTCTTTATATTTTGCTTCCACTTTTTCTGTGTCAAAAATATTATCCGGAAGCGTGAATGAGCGTTGGAAGCTTTCGTAGCCGAATTCTTTTTTTATGTAATTGGCTCCTTCTTCCAATTTTTCTTCGTCTTTATGCACCGAAACCGTGAGGATGTTATCTTCGATTTTAATTTCGAAATCGTCTTTTTTCAATCCCGGTGCAGCCAAATCGATTTCCACGCCTTTATCATCTTCAATAATATTAACGGCGGGAACAACCAAACGCCCCATTTGATTTTCCAAGCGGGGAACCATATTTCCAAAGAACTCGTCAAACAAAGCGATCATCGGATCTTTTACAGGTCGTTTCACAATTGCATTCATAGCTTTGATTTTTTTGGATTCGCTTATTTTAAAGCAAAAGCAATGCCGAAAGTCGTTTTATGTCATTTTGAACAATTTTTCGACCGAAATATGTCAATTTTTCTTTTTTTCATGATTTTCATGACAAAAATGCCGGTTTTCTTTTTACGAAAGCCGGCATTTTCTTTCAAAAACTACGCATTAAACTTCTTGCTAACCTGGGAATCCGGGAATTTTCGGTTCGTCGTTGCCGGGTTCAGGCACATTTTTGTGGCTGAAGCGCAGCAGAATATAATACATGGAAGGCACGACGACCAGTGTCAGGAAGGTGGCAAAGGTCAAACCGTAGATAACGGCTTTGGCCAACGGTCCCCAATAAGCCACATTTTCGCCACCGGTGTAAATATTGGGATCCAAATGGCCGAAAAAACCGATAAAGTCCACGTTCAAGCCAATGGCCAAAGGTATCAATCCCAAAATAGTTGTAATAGCGGTCAACAAAACGGGTCGCAAACGGGTTTTGCCAGCTTCCACTATACTTTCGGCGATAATATTCATGGAAGGTTTATCATATTCTCCGAAACCGGCCTCCATTTTTCTGCGTTTAATGGTTAAATTGGTATAATCAATCAATACGATCGCGTTGTTTACTACGATTCCTGCCAAAGAAATAATACCGATCATGGTCATCACCACGATAAAATCGGCACGGGTGATAATCAATCCCAGCAAAACACCGATCATACTCAAAAGCACGGTTACCATGATTATGGCCGGTGTTTTCATGGAATTGAACTGCGTAACCAATATTAAAAATATTAGAAATACGGCTATCATCAAGGCTTTGCTCAAAAACGCCATGTTCTTTTTCATTTCCTTTTGCTCACCTTCAAAGGTGTAATACATGTCACCGGGCATATTATAGTTCCGCATCAATTTTTGAATTTCGCCTACGATTTCATTGGCATTGTATCCTTCCAGCACATTGGACGACAGTGTTATGGCACGTTTTAAATTTTGACGTTTGATAGCGCTAAAAGTCGCCTTGGATTTCATGGTTGCCACGGCGTTTATCGGTACGCTCACCAGTTTGCCGCTTTGTTGGTCGCGATAAACAATACGTTGATCCAATAACCGGTTCCGGTCATAACGATATTTTTTATCCAAGCGAACATTAATCGGATAATCGTCGTCGCCGTCTTTGTAAGTATCCACTTCTTTTCCGTAAACGGAGGTGCGCAGTGCCATTCCGATTTGACCTACGGAAACACCCAGCTGTCCGGCTTTTTCTTTATCCACTTTGATTTCCAATTCGGGATTTTTCTTATCCACATCCACTTGCAAATCTTCAATCCCGGGAATAGCACCGTCATCGATGTATTTTTTGATTTTAACGGCTTCGGACAAAAGTTTGTTATAATCGTCGCCGTAGATTTTCATTTCGATCGGTGCTCCCATCGGCGGTTTATGTTGATCTTTGTCCACTGCTATTTTGATTCCCGCTTCCGATTTTATTAATTGACGAATATCATTCATGATTTGCGAAGTGCTTATTCCTTTTCGTTTGTCAAAGTCCACAAAATCGATGAGGATTTTACTTTTATTCGGAGTTTTTCCTTCGTTTCCTTTACGCGGATCGCCGGTACCTTCGCCCACTTGTTCCACTAGCGAACGAATCATATAATCATAATGATTTTCGTGGATATATTTTTCCACTTTCCGGGCAATGTTTTTGGTGAAATCATTTACTTTATCGATATCGGTTCCCGTAGGAAATTCGATATAAACATAAATTTGATTGGGTTCCGTATCGGGAAAAAACGACGTTTTCAACGGAAATAATTTAAGTAGTGCAAAGGAGATCAGCAACAACAAAACGGTAGAGAAAAAGACGATGTAGCTATTATATGATTTCAGGCTAAATCGTACTGTTTTCACATAAGCATTTTCGAGCCAAGGCAAAAAGACTTCCTGAAACCATGTGAAGGCTTTAATCAAGGCGAAATGATAGAGCAATTTCCATAGGGCTACTATCATAAACCAAACCCCTAAGGCATTCATCAAAGGTGCGACGCGCAAGTTTTTTTTCAAGAAAATAAATCGCAAAACGAAAAAAATAACGGCCAAGCCGAAATAGATTGCAACTTGTTTGACTACTTTGTGCCGGGGAGCTTCGCCGTGGTCGGTCTTCATATATAATGCGGCCAAAACGGGATTAATCACCAAAGCTACAAACAAGGACGAACTCAATACCACGATGAGGGTAACCGGTAAATATTTCATGAATTCACCGATTAATCCCGGCCACAAAGCCAAAGGAATGAAAGCAACCACGGTGGTGGCGGTGGAAGCAATGATGGGCCAAGCCACTTCTCCCACGGCATAGCGCGCCGATTCCCAAGCGTTATAACCTTCCTGACGGTAGCGATAAATATTCTCGATAATCACAATCCCGTTGTCTACCAACATACCCAGAGCCAACACCAAAGCAAACAATACCATAGTATTCAAAGTAATGCCGAAAAGCGACAAAATCAAAAACGACATTAGCATGGAAAGGGGTATGGCCGTTCCAACGAACAAAGCATTACGAAATCCCATAAAAAACATCAACACCATCACAACGAATAACATTCCCATGATAATGCTATTCTCCAAATCGGAAACTTGCTGGCGGGTTCTGTCCGATAAATCGTTGGTAATATGCACACTGACGTCTTTGGGGAATACTTTGGCTTTGGTTTCATCGATAATTTCCTTTATTTTATCCGCCGCATCGATTTGATTGGCGCCTGATTGTTTTTTGATGTCCAGCATAACCACCGGTTTGCCGAATTCCCGTGCATAAGATTCGGCTTCCTGTTCCTTGAAGTTGACCGTGGCGATATCGCGCAAGTAGGTTACTTTATCCTTGGCTTTGCGCACCACGATATTCCGTAATTCATCGGGGTTTTTGATTTCTCCCACCACACGCAAATTACGTTTTACGCCTCCTTCTTTGATTTCACCGGCCGAAACGTTGAGATTATTGTTTTTGATAGCGTTCTCGATATTTTGAAAGTTAATATTCCGGCTAATCATTTCGTTCAAATCCACCGCCACTTCCACTTCCCGGTCTTGCACACCACGAATATCGGCAGCGGAAATTTCGGGCAATTGTTCGATTTTATCTTGTAAATACTCGGCAAATTTTTTCAATTCGGCGGAAGAATAATTTCCCGAAATATTTATGTTCATGATAGGTTTAAGTTCCGACAAATCCATTTTCACCGCTTTAGGATCCGACGGCACATCGGAGGGCCAATCTTTGTCGGCGGTTACTTCATCGATTTTATCTTTGACATCGTCCAAGGCTTTATCGGGATCGACATGGGAAAGAAATTTGATATCTATGCTGGAAAATCCGGGTTTGGATATGGACTTGATTTCATCCACGCCTTTGATTTTTTTCAATTCCAATTCCAGCGGATGAGTAATCAGATTTTCGATATCCTCGGCTGAATTTCCCGGATAAGGTGTGGTCACAAACACTTCGGGTTGAGCCACATCGGGGAAGGATTCGCGCGGCATGCCGATATAAGCCATCAGCCCGCCGACGGTCAATAGGGCGATGATAACCTTAACGGTGCTTTCGTTTTTCAAAGCCCATTCGGTGATACCAAATGTTTTATATATTTTTTTCATCTTTTTCTTTTTTCCGGTTTATTTCACGCTTCGGTTCAAGCGCACCATATCTCCTTCGGTTAATCCGCGTGCGCCGCCGGTGATTATTAAATCTCCGGGTTTCAAACCTGAAATCACTTCGGCTTTCTCCTCATAATTCAATCCCGTTTCGATCAAGCGCTTTTTAACGATAAATATATTTTTATTTTTATTGCTGCGTTCCAGTACAAACACGAAGCTGCGTCCTTCATTATCTTCCTGCACCAAAGAAAGCGGAAGCACCAAGGCGTTTTCTTTCTTGTAATCCAATACCTTGATTTGCCCGGTTAAATTAGGTTTGAAAAGGTTGTTTTTATTGTTCAAATATATTCTGATTCGGAAAGTCCGGTTATTCGGGTGAATGAAGTTTCCGGTATAATCCACTTTGGCATTCAAGGTGGTGTCAAGCTCCGGGAAAAAAAGAATCACGGGTTTGTTTTTGGTAATTTCCTTAAGATATTTTTCCGACACATCTGCTTCCACATACACTTTATTCAAATTGACAATACGCGCCGCGGGACGTCCCGGTCCGGCCATTTCGCCTTCCTTAATCATGATATCGTCCACCGTTCCGGAGATAGGTGCCGTCACTTTGGCTTTGGATAAACGTGTGCGGAGGGTGCGCAATTTTCCGGCCAATCCGTCGCGCTTGGCTTTGGCTTGCAAATAGGCCATTTCGGAACCGATTTTTTGATTCCACAGTCGTTTTTGACGTTGATAAGCCGTTTGTGCCAAAGCATATTGCGTGTGAACTTCCGCTATTTGATCGCGCAAAAGTTTATCGTCGATTTTCATAATTAAATCGCCTTTTTTGACTTTATCGCCGGGTTTTTTATAAATTTTCAATACCTCTCCGGAAAATTCGGGAACGATATTGATATTGCCGTCGGATTTCACATTGCCTTGAATATCAATATAATGTTTAAAAATTGTTTCCTTTAATGTGTCCGCATTCACCACCGGCAAATCTTCTTCGGTCACAGTATCGCGTAATTGTTTTTCCACCTTTATCAATTCGCGCTTCAGGCTGTCGATTTGTTTCTTCAAAACTTTTCGCTTTAGGACGGGATCCGTAGTCGTTTGGTCGTGCCCGCCGCGATGACAAGAAAATAAAACGCCAAGTGTCAGCAGAAATAAAAGAGTACGTTTCATATTTTTTATTTTTTTAATTTTCAGGTTAAAAATTTTATTGTTGAATTCCGAGAATGTTTTCCAATTGAACTTTTTTATTGAGTACATCCACCAATGCTTGCAAATACGCTTGCTGCATCCGGTATAATTGCAAGCGCGCCTGCGCCAGTTGGAAACTGTTTCCGACACCTTCGGTGAATTTAATTTGCTCTCGCTTTTCGATTTTAGCGGCCAAATCCCAATTTTTCCTGGCCAAATTCACTTGATTGAGCGCGTGTTCATAATCGTTTTGCGCCTTACGAAACCGGATTTGCAAATCCCGTTGCAAGTTTTCGAAATCCATCTTGGCATTCAAATAATCCAATCGCGCCTGCCCCAGGCGTTTTAATTTAACAAATCCATTAAAGATAGGAATGTTAATACTAACGCCAAATAAAGACTGCTCATACCAATTTTGATCGTCGTCAAAAAATTTAAAATCGTTGTTATAGGCATTTTTTCCGTAAGACACAAAACCGACAATGGTGGGCAAAAATTGGCTCTGCTGATATCTCACTTGCAATTTTCCGGCCTTCATTTTATTGGCGGCAATTTGATAATCGATATTGTTTTCGGGGGATAAATCGGATTTGAGCAAATTCAAATCCACGGATTTTTCGTAAAGCGATTTCAAATCTTCGGTGAGTACCAACGGATCGCCGGGATTGCGTCCCATGATATAATTAAGCATCTCATAAGCCGTATCATGCAATCGTTCCAAGTAATCCTTTTGATCGTTCAATTGGGTCAAAGTAATTTCCAATTGTTCCACATCGGTTTGTTCCGCCAAGCCGTTTTTATACATTTCGGAAACTTCGTGCAAATTTTGCTTGACGGTTTTAATATTGGCATATAAAATTTCCAACGAAGCTTCGGTAAGCAGTGCGTTGGCATAGGCTTGCACTACGGCTTCGCGAATTTTTTGTTTGGTTTTCAGGGCGGCATTTTCCGAAATCTTTTTATAAGTGCGAGACGAATATAAGCCAACAATATAGCTACCGCTAAAAATCAATTGGTTGAGTGTTGCGTTCCATTTCATATTCTGTTCCGTTCCGAATTTGACGGGTACATACCTGTCCTGCGGCGCTTGCGGATTAAAAATGCGTGCCGGCATCAAATTCACCGGTTGTTCGATAAACTTTTGATACGAAACCGAAGCATTAATATTGGGAAAACCCATGGCCGTAGTTTCCCATACTTTCTTTTTGGCTTTCAGCACTTCGTTTTCGGCCTTCAAAACATTCACATTATGCGAAAGAGCATATTGCACGGCTTCGTCAAGCGTAAATGAAGCGGATTGCTGTGCTCGGACGGTATTTAAAAGCAAAAAAAACAGTAACGGAAGCAAGATGTTTTTTACCCTTTTCATAATCCGTATTTTTTTTCGATTTCTTTGAGACGTTTACGCCCCGCTTTGGTGGAAATTCCATGTAGAAAAAATTTCATGAATGCGTTTGACATCCGGTAACGGTCGAATTTTTCGGGCGGAAATAATTCGGGATTTCCCAACAACATGCTGTTTCCAAAGTAAAGACGTTTAATAAATTCCGTATCGAGATTTTTTTTATAATAACCTTTTTCTATACCTCTTGCCAAATTTCGCCCGAGGCAATTCATGATATTTTCGAATTTTTTTTGTTCCAGTTCTTCGGCTAAATCCGGGTAGTATTTTTTCAATTGATACTGGGGTGAGATCTGTGCATTTCCCAAAAATTCGCGCATAATTCTCCGAATTACGAAAAATTCTTCATACGGATCCAATTCCATTTGACAGATTTCATCCAGCTTCGACTTTAATAAACCGTAAAAGTGCTTCACGGTTTCATAAACCAAATGGTCTTTCCCTTCAAAATGCGCATAAAGGGTTTTCTTCGATATACCCAATGCTTTGGCAATATTGTCCATGGTGGTATCTTTGATACCGTTCCGCAGAAAAAGTTCATTGGCTTTGAGCAGGATTTTTTCTTTTATTTCCATTTTCAACTAAATTTTGATGGCAAATATACGACAAGGAAACCTAATAAACAAATCCGGTTTCCTTGGTTTTTTCTTTGAATAATTTTCGCAAACAAACGATATACGCCGAAAATATTAAGCATGCTTAAGAAAAAAACAATCCAAAACCTTACGAAAAAGCTTCAATGTAAAATTTCTTCATGCCTTTGATTGAATACACTTATTAAAAAATCATTAACAATACATCCGAATTACCCCATCACAAAAAAACAATTAACAAGAAATCTTTGTGTTTAATGAAAATCTTTTTTTTTGCTTTTTGTATTTCCTTCAACACAATAAAGACATTTTTCAATAAAAAATGTATATATCCAATACCTTGAAATAAAAAAAGCAATATTTTAAATTTGTTTTTACATAACACAAAACCGAACATTATGAAAAAAACAATGCTTTTTTCCTTGTTAGTTTTTTTTGCCTTTGCTTGGCAAATTCAAGCGCAAGAAGTTCAAATAGGTTCCGGTTCGGAAACCGGGAAACATTTACCCATTGAACCCTATTACGGCTATTCCTATTCCCAACAAATTTATTTGGCATCGGAAATTAATGCATCGGGAACAATTACGGCGATCAAATTCCATTGGAACGGAGCCGCCGACATGTCCGATTCCGATGAATGGGTCATTTACATGGGTCATACAACCAAAACCGAATTTACCGGAAATGACGATTGGGTGGCCGATACATTATTGACCGAAGTTTTTAACGGAACCGTAACTTTCCCTTCACCGGGTTCGGACGCATGGATAACCATTGATATTTCAGACTTTGATTACAACGGAACGGATAACCTTATTATAGCCGTTGAAGACAATGCCGGAAGTTATGATTCAAATAATAACGAATTTTTCTGTTCGGCCACCACTACCGACAGAAGTATTGAGTATCATGATGATAACAACAATCCCGATCCGGCCAACCCGCCTTCGGCCAGCAATGTACAGGCGTTTGTAAGTAATATTGTTTTGGTGGGAATCACTCCTTCCTGTCCCGCCCCAATAAACGTTTCGGCAAATCCTACTTCCCTAACCGAAGCCACTATAAGCTGGGAAGCCAACGGAGGCAATACTTGGATTTTGGAATACGGACCCTCAGGATTCAGTCAAGGAAGCGGAACTGTCATTAATAATATTACCACCACCTCCTATGATTTAACGGGATTAACGGAAGGACAAAGCTATGATGCTTACGTAAAAGCCGATTGCGGCGGAGGAAATTATAGCAGCTCCGTTATGATCAGATGGACCCAGCCGGCACAAGGTCAAGAATGCCAATACGCTATCGATATGCCCGTTGTAAGCGACTGTTCCACAGCCACGCCCTATACGTTGGATTTCAGCTCCGCATTCGATATAGGAACTACTTCTTGTGATACTTATGGTTCCAATTACGGAAAATGGTTCAAATTCACGGCTCCCAATTCCGGAAAAGTGAGTTTCAATCACGCGGGACAAACGGTGGAAGTTGCAGTCTTTGATTCTTGCGGCGGCAATGAAATTCTTTGTCAGGGAGCTTATACGGGTAACTCGAATACCGATACAAGCTCGGTTGCCATAACAAACTTAACAGCCGGACAAACTTACTATATGCTTGTATGGCGTGATGCGAATTCCGGTTCTACGGATTTATGTCTGGAAGAAATGCTATACAGCAATCCCGTATTCAGCCTTACACCCGTCGGAGATTGTGCCAACAATCAGTTTAATGTGAATGTTCAGGTAACCGACTTAGGCGGCGCAAGCTCTGTCACGGTTTCCGACGATCAGGGAAGTGCCACGCAACAATTAACGGATACGGCAACCGTTACCTTCGGCCCTTATACGGAGGGAACCAACGTGACCATTACCGTAACCAATGATACGGATACCTCCTATACCGATTCCCACAGCATTCAATACTATTGCCCGCCGGCCAACGACGCCTGTAGCACCGCAACCGAAATAGCAAGTTTCCCTTACCAAGATACTTTAGATGCTACACACGCCACCAATAACAATGGAAGCATTTCGGTTTGTTCTAACGTTATGAACGATGGAGTTTGGTATAAATTCACCGTAGGAACAGCTGTTGACAATATAACCGTAAGTGTATCACCAAACGGATGGGATGCGGAAGTTCAAGTCTATTCCGGCGACTGTAATAATTTGTCTTGTGTAGCCCGATCCGATAGCGGAGGAACGGGTAGGAGCGAGACACTAACTTTTGCACCTTCCGACAATACTACCTATTATGTAAATGTCGGGTATTGGGATGATGACGACGGAGCCGAGGGGCCGTTTACCATTGAAATTACCGGTAACTCCACCTTGGCCGTATCGCAATTTTCCACTTCGGATTTGCGTTTCTACCCCAACCCTACCACCGGCATTATCCGATGGAACGCCACCGGAACAGTCGAACATATTCAAATAACCAACCTCGCCGGTCAAGTGCTGATGGATACGGAACAACCCGCCGGTAATACCTTGGACATCTCCCGCCTGCCGCAAGGCGTGTATTTGCTCCGCGTTCGAATGGACGGCAACGAAGGGGTTTATCGAATCTTGAAGGAATAAAAATTTGTTGCACATAAAAAAAGCCGCCGGAAATTCGGCGGCTTTTTTTATGAAAAATGACTTTTTACATTTACATCAAAACTATCATTTATTATCTTAATTTAAAATTTAAATCCCGAGAAAATGAAAAAAATATTACTATTTACTGCCGTTATTTTGCTATTAAGCCAGATATGGCAAGGAGCCGCACAAGTGACCAACTTCCCTTGGACGGAAGACTTCGAATCTTCGTCCGACTTGCCCAACGGTTGGACAAAAATTGTTTACGATACCTCGAACGACGTTGAAATTTCTACGGATGAAAACCACACACCGGGCGGTTCGCAATCGGTACGTTTTAGTTCGTATGATCAATCGTCCGATTACAATCAATATTTATTTTCCGAACAAATACATGTAACCGCTCCCTATACGGAATTACATTTTTGGCATAAAAAATACGATAGTTCCGATGAGACATTGGAGTGGGCGATTAGCGCCGCCCCTGCGGTGGACTCGGTTCATACATGGACAGCGGTTTTGTTGGATACGGATTGGCAAGAGGAAATTATCGATTTGAGCGCTTATGTTGGACGGGACATTTACATAGCTTGGCATTACTACGGTGATTATTTATATTATGTATACCTTGACGATGTAAGTATTCAAGAACCGTCATCCTGTCCGCAACCCACAAGTTTATCTGTTATTCCTGTGTCATCATCCGCTGCATCGGTCGATTGGCAAGGAAACGGTGCGAACCAATGGGTATTGGAATACGGTTCATCGGGATTTAGTCCGGGAAGCGGAACCCGAATAACGGGATTAACGTCGCCGCATTACGATATTACAGGTTTATCCGGTGCAAGTAGTTATGAAGTTTATGTTTGGGCCGATTGTGGAAACGATTCGAGTCGAGTGGTTTCGAAAACTTGGGTTCAACCGGTGAGTGATAATCAAACCTGCCGTTATGCAATACAATTATCTGTAGGTTCCAACGATCTATCTACTGCAATGGTAACGGACAATACGGCGGCAACCGATTCGGGAATCGAAGATCCGCAATGCGGTGAATATGCGGGAGGCGATTTGTGGTTCAAAACCGCAGTTCCCGGTTCGGGGCGTGTTGCATTCCTCACATTGCCCGATAATAATGATTTCGATAGTGCTATGGCCGTTTATGAAGGATCTTGCGATACCCTTTCATTGGCTCAATGTGATGACGATGACGGATATGATTTATTTTCGAAAATAGAATATACGGGCACCCCGGGAGATACCGTTTATGTTCGTGTATGGTCATTTGATAATGAAGATCAAGATACCTTCAAAGTAGTGGCTCTTGAACCACCGGCCAACGATAATTGTGAGACGGCAACCGAAGTGGCCTCTCTCCCCTTCACACAAAACGAATTCGCTCTGGGAAATTTCCGGACACCGTTGGTTAATGACAGTATTGTTAACGGTTTGTGGTATAAATTCACCGTAGATCAAGCCAACGACAGCATTACCATAACGGTTATACCCGATACCGATACCAATACCAAGATCTTTTTGTTTTCGGGAAACTGTGGCAACCTTACACCACTGATTGAGGACAATAGAGGAGATTTCGGAGAATCGGATGCAATTGTTTTTATGCCTGCCAATCACACTACTTATTATATAAATGTCGCTGACGGCTATCCGTATGACCCTATTAATACCTATCAAATCCAAATTTCCGGCAATTCGACTTTGAGGTCCGTTTCATTCAAGGATTTGAATTTCGATTTCCATCCCAATCCTACCAACGGAATCATTCGATGGAACGCCACCAAAACAGTCGAACATATTCAAATAACCAACCTCGCCGGTCAAGTGCTGTTGAATACGGAACAACCCGCCGGCAATACCTTGGACATTTCCCGCTTGCCACAAGGGGTATATTTGCTCCACGTTCGAATGGACGGTAAAGAAGGGGTTTATCGAATTATCAAAGAATAAATATGATTTTCAACAACCTAAAATCATATTAAATTTCTATTTCTTTGAAAATTGTATATTTGTGATACGTAACAAAAACGACAAAGCTTATGAGAAAAATTATTTTTATTGCATTCGTGATATTTGCCGGATGGGGGCAAATATCGGCGCAAATCCTTACGGAGGATTTCGAGAACGGATTTACCCGTTTTGTCAATGACACGGCCAATACGGTTGATTTCGTACTGGATTCCACACTTTATCACGGGGGATCCAAATCCGCTCATAACGCCTATACAGCGAACAACACGAATATCTTATATCAGAATTCCCCCGTCGATTTGTCCGGAACCACCGAACCGGTATTGAAATTTTGGCATATAGCCAAAACAGAAGGCAGGTACGACAAATGTTATGTGGAAATTTCAACCGACGGCGGCCAGACCTTCAGCGTTTTACCCGATTCTCTTTACAGGGGTGCGGCATCGGATTATTCGAACAATCATTATTTTCATGAAGACTCCTATTCCGATTGGGGAACCTCAAGCCAAACCCCTTCCAATAATTGGTGGAAACAAGAAAGTTTTAGCTTGGCGGCCTATAAGACAACCGGTGTTGTTATTCGATTCCGTTTAAGTTCCGACGGAAGTGTTCAACGAGCCGGGTGGTATATCGACGATATACAAATTTTAAATATCACATGTCCGGCACCCGGTAACCTTACGGTTATGCCCACTTCCTCAACAGAAGCTGTGGTTACGTGGGACGATAATACAGCAACGAGTTGGAACCTTGAATACGGTCCCCACGGATTCACTCAAGGTTCGGGCACTCAAATAAACGGCATTACCACACCCACGTACACGATAACGGGATTAAGTCCGAAACAAATTTATGATTTATATCTGACTCCCGATTGCGGAAATAACGGAACAAGCGAAACGACAAGCATTACATGGACTCAACCCGCCGTTGATAACCAAACGTGTCAAACCGCATTGGAGCTTCAAGTGGGCACAAATGACTTGTCTACGGCAATGCTCACCGATAATACGGGTGCCACCGATTCGGGAATAGGAAGCGCCAGCTGCGGAAGATATGAGGGAGGAGATGTTTGGTTCAAAGCCGTAGTTCCGGTATCCGGGAAAATAGCATTTGTAACCTTGAAAGACTCCCTCAATATTGACACGGCGATGGCTTTATATGTAGGTTCATGCGATAACTTAACCCAAGCTCAATGTGATGATGACGACGGATTGGGGACTCGTTCCAAAATTGAATATACCGGAACGGCTGGAGACACGGTTTATGTGCGCGTTTGGGAATATCGAAACGATAATCACGGTACCTTCAAAATAGTGGCATTAGAACCACCGGCCAACGATAATTGCGAGACCGCCGTCGAGGTGGCATCGTTTCCGTTTTCTCAAGACGCTTTTTCGTTGGGTAATTTCAGAGAGCCCAATGTAAATGGAAACGATTTAAACGGATTATGGTATAAATTCACCGTTAATCAAGCCACGGACAGCATTCTTGTTTCCGTTACACCCGATGCGGAATCCAATTCCCAAATAACCATTTACTCCGGAGATTGTGGAAACCTGTCAAGAGTGGGTAGTGCAAGCACGGGCGGTACTGGAAGGCAAGACACTTATAAGTTTATGCCGAGTAATAATACAACTTACTACGTAAACGTTGCCGAAAGAGTTTCATATAATCCGGTTAAAAGCTTCCATATCGACATTACAAGTAACTCCACCTTGGCCGTATCGCAAATCGCCATTTCGGATTTGCGTTTCCATCCCAACCCTACCACCGGCATTATTCGATGGAATGCCACCGGAACAATCGAATACATTCAAATAACCAACCTCGCCGGTCAAGTGCTGATGGATACGGAACAACCCGCCGGCAATACCTTGGACATCTCCCGCCTGCCGCAAGGCGTGTATTTGCTCCGCGTCCGAATGGACGGCAAAGATGGGGTTTATCGAATTATCAAAGAATAATCCGTATATTTAAAATTTCAACAAAGCCGCTAAAAAAATAGCGGCTTTTTTTATTAAAACAAAAAAAACAAATTCTTTGTTGAAAAGAAAATAATTTCTACATTTGCTTATATAAACCCCAAAAATTATGGTATGATGAAAAAAATTATTCTTTTGACGCTTTTTGTCGGTTTTGCCTACACATGGCAGGCAAAGTCGCAAGTAACCAGCTTCCCTTGGACGGAAGACTTCGAATCCTCCACTGACCTTCCGGCCGGTTGGGTTAAAGTTTTGATGGATACATCAAGTCCGAATGATGTTACCATTACTACGAGTCAAAATCACACTTCCGGTGGAACTCAGTCAGTAAGGTTTAGCTCTTATAGCTCTGCTAACGATTACAATCAATACCTCTTCTCACTTCAAATACACGTAACGGATCCTTATACGGAATTACATTTTTGGCACAAAAAATATAATTCGAGTAACGAAACATTGGAATGGGGTATTTCGAACGCTCAAGTAGTAGACTCGGTTCATACATGGACAGCGGTTTCATTGGAAACGGATTGGCAAGAAGAAGTTGTAGATCTAAGTGCTTATGTGGGTCAAGACATTTACATTGCTTGGCACTACTACGGTAATTATTTATTTTATGTATACCTTGACGATGTAAGTATTCAAGAACCTCCATCCTGTCCGGCTCCTTCGCAAGTGGAAGTTACGGCTAATTCCACTACGGAAGCTACGGTTACTTGGACGGCCAACGGGCCTTCGCAATGGAATTTGGAATACGGTCCTACGGGTTTCACTCAAGGTTCGGGTACCCAAGTAAATGGCATAACCACTACTAGCTATCACATCACCGGCTTGACGGCCGGCGAAACCTATGATGTTTATGTAACGGCTGATTGCGGTTCAAACGGAACCAGCACTGCCACTTCCAAAACTTGGACCCAACCTGTCGTGGAAAACCAAACTTGTCAGCAAGCTATAGAGATACAAGTAGGTAGCAATGATTTATCCACGGCTGTTATAACGGATAATACCGGAGCAACGAATTCCAATGTTGGAAATCCCAATTGTGCAAATTACGAAGGTGGAGACCTTTGGTTTTATACCGTTGTTCCCGCTTCAGGAAAAGTTGCTTTCTTAACCTTGGAGGACCAAAATTATATCGATACGGGTATGGCCGTATATGACGGTAATTGCAATAATCTTACGATCTACGAATGCGATGATGATGACGGCTTTAGTACGCGTTCCAAAATCGAATATTCCGGAACGGCGGGAGATACCATTTATATACGAACATGGGAATACGGAAATAATTCCTACGGCACATTCAAAATCGTAGCCTTAACACCACCGGCCAACGATAATTGTGAAACGGCAACCGAAGTAGCCTCTTTCCCTTTCACACAAAACGAATTCGCATTGGGGAATTTCCGTCAGCCTTACGTAAATGGAAACGATTTAAACGGATTATGGTATAAGTTTACCGTAGCTCAAGCCAACGACAGTATAACCGTATCGGTTACACCGGATACAGATTCCAACACCAAAATCCTTATATATTCCGGTGATTGCGCTAATTTGACAGCCGTTGGAAATAACGATTCAGGTGGTAACGGTGCGAGGGATTCAATTACATTTATGCCTGCCGACAACACGACCTATTTCGTAAATGTAGCGGAACACCGTATCAACAATCCGATCAAAAATTATCAAATTTCAATTTCCGGAAACGTTACATTGGCTACTCAATCTTTGAATACAACGAAGTTCAATTTCTACCCTAACCCTACGAACGGTATGATACAATGGAATGCCAACGGCACCGTAAGGCGTATGCAGGTAACCAACCTTACTGGACAGGTTTTGATAGATATCAGTCGGCCGCAAACCAACGCGTTAGACATCTCCCGCCTGCCGCAAGGAGTGTATTTGCTCCGCGTTCGAATGGACGGTAAAGAAGGGGTTTATCGAATTATCAAAGAATAAGCCTCATTCAAAAAAGTTAATAATAAGACCTTCCCGGCGGATCGCCGGGAAGGTTTTTTTTCTTGCCTTTTCATAACGGGATTGCTTTCCCTCCCTTTCGTTATAGCAATCCGGAATATAGTCCTACACTACAGAAAAAAAAGGGATAATACCTATTACCTTTCACTCTTTGGTATACTTCAATTAAAATCAATTTCTTCGATTCCTAACAATTCAAAGCATTTTCCCGGCTCAAACTTTGCCAATTCATTTCCTAATGGATATGCCCTCATTTAAAATAATTTTCCTCCCATTGATAGTTTCCCCATAAACAGAATACAAGTAAATATGCCCGGATTGAACCGTAGTATCTACAAAAATCGTGTCGTCATTTTCAAAACTTTTAAGCAAAATCGATGCCTGTTGATCGGTTTGCCGGTATAAATTGATTTTTTCAATTCGTTGGTCGGGATATTTTTTCCATTTGAGAACTATACCGTCCTTTTGTTTGCCGGCATCTATGACCAAATGATGGTAATCCGTCAATAGATTAATCGT